>Ga0207070_1037_pt1 | contig 29553 bp, 29 predicted proteins | sample Alteio_BWMinHeat_92_FD_153591 | JGI IMG/M metagenome (GOLD analysis project Ga0207070, IMG submission 153591) | Enriched cells from forest soil in Barre Woods Harvard Forest LTER site, Petersham, Massachusetts, United States -... | ecosystem: Environmental > Terrestrial > Soil > Temperate forest >...
CTTTTTCTGCCCATCGATCCAACCGTAGCAAATGGCAATATCGAGCGCTTCATCATAGGTCGGAGATTTTTGGTCCGACCCCTTTTTCTGTATGCACAGCCAAACGCCATCTGAATGGGCGTGATTTTCCTTCAGCCATCCTTGCCATTCCTTGAACGACTTCAACGAAACGATAGTTGGATTGTTTTTCGCCTTAATTCTCATGAGAGATCCCTATCTGGAGTAGAAATTTTATTTTAAACTAAATCTCAGTTTGTGACCAAGATGAATCGAAGTCCTCAGTAAAGATCGAGCTTTTACGCGTCACCCTATCAAAACCACCTAGATGACCTTAGATCGCACTTTTGATATTCAAGATAGGATAGAGTCAAAATTAACTGTCATCACCGGCCTAACGAGGTGTTGTGAAAAATAAATTGAGGGAAGCTCAGCTAGAAGACCTTCCAGGTATTTTGGAAATTTATAATGACGTCGTTGCAACTACGACAGCAATATATGACGAATTTCCTCGAAATATTGAGCAGCAGACCCAATGGTATCACGCCAAGAAAGAGGGATGCTGGCCAATTATTATTTGCGAGCAAGAAGCTCATGTTGTTGGTTTTGCGAGCTACGGATCTTTTCGTGCTTGGCCGGGTTACCGACATACGGTTGAGCTCAGTCTGCATGTTGCAAAGGCCTGGCGAGGTCAAGGGGTTGGCTCAAGGCTTTTAGAGGCGCTTATTGCCAAAGCTAAAGAGCAAGAATTCCATACGATAATCGCGGGAATTGATTCAGAAAATAAAGCGAGTATTCTTTTGCACAAAAAGTTCGACTTCCAGATTTCGGGCGAATTGAAACAGGTAGCAAGAAAATTTGACCGCTGGTTAGACTTAACATTCATGCAAAGACTCATCTAACTGAGAGGTGTCTTATTAAAATTCAAGATGTCCCGTTCATGACGACGATGGGTATTCGGAAGATTAAAATCACTTTCACAGTTATACTGATAATTCTTGTTGTCGGGGTTTGGGCTGTTAAGTCTATTCTCGATCAAATCCGGTTGCCATTGCCTAGTTATTTTCCAATTTGGGAAGCTGCTGTGACAAAGGTCGCTATTCTTCCCGTCACCTTTGATTATTCACCAGACGATGCGGCGAAATTCAAAATTATTGAGGAATTCGATTTGAAATCTTTCGTCCGATCTCAAAACACAACAGATTACGAACTCCTCAAAAATATTTTAAGATGGTCGTCGTCGCGCTGGGCTTATGACGGAGACCATGACCCGCAATCATCAGATCCGCTTGTGATTTTGGCAAGGGGAAAGGCAGGTGAAAAATTTCGCTGTGTTGAGTTTGGAAAGGTCACAATGGCTGGTGCAAAGGTTTTGGGTTTGGCTTCCCGCGTGTTGAAATTGCGACGTAAAGATGTCGAGATTGCGGAGTATGGAGCTGGGCATGTTGTAGCAGAAGTGTGGCTGCGCGATCTTAAAAAGTGGGTTTTCGTGGACGGGCAGTGGGGCGTGATCCCTGAGCTCAAAGGAAAGCCTCTTTCGGCAACTGAGTTCGCGGAAGCGATAACGATCAGAGATAAAGATCTTAAATTTTTCAGCGTTGAAAAACAGTCATTCGTCAATTGGCGTTACCCTGCGTGGGTCGCACCCTATCTCTATTTTATGGAGTATGATCTTGATCAAAGAATGAATATGGCAGACAGAGATAGTGCGAGAGTCGTATTGACTCCGGTTGGTATTCCAGCACCTCAATTGTTTCAAAGACAAAAGCTGGTTGGTCGCATCTATCAAACATCGAATGTCAGTGAGTTTGAGGCCGCACCCGAAACTTCAAGCTTCGTTCGCTGATAAAATGCGACCAATCAGTCAATCAATTCTCTAGCTCGAATACTGGCTTTGCAATATCAGCCGCATATTTTTTCACATCAGAAGGCCAATTCTTAATTTGATTTAAGAAAGTCTTCTTATCTCTCTTATACAAGGCTCGTAAGGCGTCTTCATAGCCCTCTAAATTTCCTGTCATAACAGACATAAACTTGTAAGTTCTCTCCTGGGCCTGTTTAATAAGGCTGCTACTGACCGATTTCTTTTTTGCATCCTCAACAAGTTTGCGTAAGGTGGCCGACGCACCACCAGACTGATTCGCCAGCCACTCCCAATGGCGTGGCAACAAAGATACTTCACGAGAGATAACGCCTAACTTTGGCCTTCCTGGGCCGGTGACATCCTTCGAAGCATCGTCAGAAACGTAGATGTCAATGCGTTTCAGAACCTCTTGCTCGTTGCCTCGAAAATTGAAATCCATTGTTTTTCCGGTGTCGTCGCTGAAAATCAAAATTGAGCTATTTTCCGCCTTACCGAGTCGTCTCTTAATTTTTAGGACAATTTCTGAAAGTGGACCTCGAAAGATGAGTTCATGCCCTTCAAAAGCCGTATATGTGTTTGGGGTCTCCATTTTTTCACCTCTCTCATTATAATACCCGGGTAATATTGAAATGTCAATATCACCCGGGTATTATGATGAGAAGAGTTTAATGGGTGGAATTTGATGCGATTGATGTGGGTCTTGTGTCAGATAATGATGTCAAGCTGTCGACAAAGGACTTGTTTTATAAAGTTGCCGGTTTAATCACCCAAAACGTGCTAAATTTAAATTATGCTTTTTCAAAAAAAGTCTTAATTTTGTTCATTATTCTTGGGACCTTAGTGACCTGGAACCTGATGGCTGCGGAGACTTGTGACTTCGATCCGACAGCCTTAAAAAAGTGGCCGATCTTTTAAATCAGGGCAATCAACAACTCTGCAAATCGACGCCTTCTAAATCCACGTCGGCCAAGTTTGGTCCGGTGAGCTATGGACTCTTGATAATGTCCTCCAAACTGACAGGTCTTTCGGATGAGATTTCGAATTTTGTTAAAAGTGCCAGTGTGGTGGCTTGTCCGGATGGATGTCAGTCTCACGATCAGCCGATGGTTGAAATGATAACTCTGCCTTCGGCTTTGGAGAAAAATAATCAATGCCCCTCGGAATACGAGGCGATCCAGCTCACTAAACCTGATGAGTTAAGACTGGTTAAAGGCGAGTCAGCGGGTTGCGGTCCAAAAGGCTTTTCGCGTATCTTTGTGGGGCACGGGGATTTTCAAACGTGCAAAGACCAAGCTGACGCCTGGACAAAAAAGATTCTAATGGGGAAAGGAGATTTAGGAAGTTATCTTGATAATAAGAAATGTCCTTCTCCATGTTCTTATTCGGTCTCAGTGGAGATCAGTGATTTATCGACAAGTTCGACTGAGTGCCAGACACGTTTAGACTTGAAAATACTTTGTGGACCTCCGAAAAAAGAGAACAAATGGGTGACCACGGCTACGGTGATCGATACCGTTTCTTGTGAGGTGAAAAGATGAAATATTTCGCCTTACTAATCATATTGTTCTCAGCAACAATAGTGCTGGCTAATCCAAGCTGTGAAGACACTCATGAGCCCGCCAGGCCGAATAAAAAAGGAAAAATTATTTATTCGCTGACGGGTGAACAATGTGTGAATAAAACCAATTGCTACAACAACATTCAACGCGAAGTTGACCGTTGTTTAGACGACAAAACGGCGCTAAGAGTTTTTTGCAATCAAGACAAGCCTGCGGGCAAAAAAATTTCTTGCGCCTCGAAACAAAAATGTAGAGATGGCGAGTGTATTTAAAACGACGTTAAGACGAATGGTGCTTGGGAAAGACCAAGTGAACGACATTTCCTTGCGAAGACCAATCTGGGCAAGCAACTCGAAGCGTTTTGGCCTCGATTTCAGTTTCTATTGAATGACCTGATAAAAAATTCTGTGTATTTTCTTCTGAAGTTTGGCAAATGTGCAATTTTGCTTTGCTTGTGGTAGGTGATCTCCAGGTTTCCAGATTTGGAGCTCATCAAATGCAGCTTTTTTCTTCGGGTCTGACATTTAGTTTAATCATGGCGATGACCACCTCTTCAAATGATGTGGTGGAAAGTCATGTGCAATTAAATAAACAGATTCAACAAATTAGGGATGCAAATCACGTTCCAGCACTCGCAGTTCTGCTCGTTCAAGATGACGAAATCCAAGATAGTGCCGCTGTCGGTATTCGTAAATACGGTAAGCCCACTCCTATTACCACAACTGATAAGTTTCACCTTGGCTCAGATACAAAGGCGATGACCGCAACTTTGGTTGCGATGTTCGTTGATGAAGGCAAGCTCTCTTGGATGTCGACCTTGGGAGAACTGCTTCCTGAAATCACATCGATGAATGAAGCTTATAAGGGCGTGACTATTGAAATGCTGCTCGCGCATCGCTCGGGGCTCACTGGAGACCTCATCAATTTCAAGGGTGGAAGTCTCTGGCGAAAATTGCAGAGTTCAAAACTTAGCCCGGTTGACGGAAGAAAGCTTCTTGCTCAAGAGATGTTGTCGCAAATGCCCGCAAGCTGGCCAAGCTCTAAGTTTGAGTATTCGAATGCCGGTTACACCGTGCTTGGCCGAATTTTAGAAAAACTATCGGGTGAATCGTGGGAGAAGCTCATTGAGCAACGCCTTTTCACGCCTCTGCATATGCGCAGTTGTGGCTTGGGTGCTCCCGGTCGTCCACATGCAAAAAGTCCCGATCAACCCTGGGCCCACCTTCAGACGACAAGAGGTATACAAGCTGTCTTGACCGACAACCCAGAGACGATTGGCCCTGCCGGGACGGTTCATTGTTCGATGCAGGATTGGTCTAAGTTTGTGAATTTGCACCTTCAAGCCTTCAATGGAAAACCACGTTTGCTGAAAGCCGAATCCTTTGTCAAACTTCACACCAATTATCCAGGACAAGATTACACTTACGGCGCATGGATTCGGACTGAGCGTCCTTGGGCAAATGGACCGGCCTTCACCCATGATGGGAGCAATAATTTTAATTACGCAAGCGTTTGGTGGGCTCCCAAAATGAATTTGATCATGATCGCCGTCTCTAATATCGGTGCACCCTCTGGCCAGAAAGCGGCACAAGAAGCGATCGTACCTCTACTCAATCTGGCGAAGGGAAATCTCTATGGAAATCAACGACGCTAGTCGCGGATTATTTACAGAATTCAATATGCTCCCGAGTTTGCAGGCAAGTCTCACTGAGAAAAATCTCAATGTGCCGACTGAGATTCAAGCAAAGACGATTCCGGTTCTCCTTGGGGGTGGATCTGTGATCGGTGTTGCTGAAACGGGTAGTGGTAAAACTCTCGCCTATGCTTTGCCAATTCTTCACCTCCTTAAGACACTCGAAAATAAAGGACAGTCAGTCAGTGCAGACAGGCGACCCCGTGGGCTTGTTATGGTACCAACAAGAGAGTTGGGTGAACAGGTGTCGCGCGTTTTTAAACCATTCACGCATACGACAAGACTGCGTGTGCGCACGATTCTAGGTGGAACGGCTTTTGAGGTATCACGCAAAAACGTCAGTGGTCCATTTGAGATTTTGGTAGCAACTCCTGGGCGACTTGTGCAGATGCTCGATCGCAAACTCCTAAGTCTTAGTGATGTGCGCTTTCTGGTTTTTGATGAGGCCGATCAAATGCTCGATCAAGGCTTTCTAGAAGATGCGACTCGAATCGCTGGCGAATGTCTTAAAGAATCTCAACTCGCGCTCTTCTCGGCAACGGTGTCGCCAGCGGTACAAGAGCTGATGAACAAACTTTTTGCTGGCGTCGAGATTTTTAAAACTGTAGGCAGTCACCGCGTAGTGCCCACGCTGACAACAACGAATCGTCAAATTATCGATGGTAAACGCCTACCCATTCTTGCAAGCTTACTTGCAAAACCTGTCGAGGGAGGGACTCTCATTTTCACCAATACCCGCGATCAGTGCGATAAGTTAGCTACGGGATTGGCAAAGCTTGGTCATAAATGTTTGATTTACAGGGGCGAGATGAATAAAAATGAACGTCGGTCAAACCTTAAAGCTTTTCGTGAAGCTAGGGTCGAATTTTTAATTTCAACTGACCTGGCGTCGCGTGGACTTGATGTGGAGCATGTGGGTCGCGTGATTAATTATCATATGCCAAGCCAAATGGATAACTACCTTCACCGCGTTGGTCGAACGGCGCGCGCCGGTCGTAAGGGTCTTGTGATCAACTTTGTCACCGAACGTGACAAAGCTTTCGTACAAACGTTGGCCAGTGTAAAGAGCCTCGCGAGTCTTGGGAAATGATTTGGGTGGTGGTCGACCGTTGTACAATCTATTGCTCGAAAGGACTTTGATGGACTCGCAAGGTTTGCCGAAGCAAATCTTGCGTAAATTTCTCACCTGGGCTAATAATGGTTCATGATCAAAATGATATTCTTGTTCATCACCTCCTTAAGTATTTTCATTGCCTGTTCGTCTTTAGAAAAATTAAAAACACCTTCGAAATTCACTTCAGTTTTTTGTCAAAACAAGTTTTTTTCAGCAGAAAAACTTGAAACAGTTGCGCAGCTGGATATGGTTTCCGATTTGTTCAGCTTCGGTTGCTTTGAGGAAGTGATTAGTTTAGCGAACCACATACGCAATCACAGTCGAGATAAATTTTATTCAATCTCAGCTGAAATGTTTGAGGTGTTCACGCCTGAAGGAAGCTTAACTCCCTATATACTTGAATCTTACGAGCGTTCGTTTTTGAGTCTGTTGATTTCATTTAGTTACTTAAATATCAATCTGAAAGACGATGCGCTTGTCGAAATGCGGAGGACATTGTCTGATGAAAACGCATTTCTTTATAATTATGGCAGAGATCCAGTCATCAGTCTTTTGTTAGCCGCGATGTGGGATCGATTCGATCCTTCTGTAGCAAGAGCCCAGTGGTTGAAATTGAGCCATTTTTCCGAACTAGGCGACAAAGTTGTGAACTTTGCAAAGAGTCGAGTTGAAGAAATTGATCGCGACTCTTCTACTCCGGTTGACTGGAAAATTTACGGAATTGGACAGATGCCAGATTTAGATTGGCATTCCCACTTTTTAAGTGAGAAGCCCTATCTCATTCGTCCAGTCACGAGCTACCCTACGGCCTGCTCGTCAAAAGACAGCTTAATGTTACCGGCCGACTCGTGGACTAAAAAGATCGCGGCTAAATATGATTCGAGTTACCATCCTCTGCTTTTTGCAAAAAGTCTTGCAAGACTTCCAATTGGAATCGGCTACGGAGTGATCGGTATTTCTTCAGGAGTAGCCGTTGGCATAGGTGGCTGTGGCCTCGCATCTCAAGTCAAAGACGGTGGGGAAGCGCTCTGCAAAACCTCACTTCAGGCCGCCGGCTACATTATAAATAAGTCCTCGAATTTGGTGTCTTATACGCTTAGACCAGATTTGAGACATTGGAAGAAACTTCCACTTGCCCTCGTTGTAACCAAAGATTCTCAGCCAGGACTCTACGTAAAATATTGTGAGCAGGTCGATACAACTCCGCTGAAGATGAGCCTCGTAAACTGAAGGCTCAGATTTTGTCTGGGGCTGTGGGGCTTGTGGCCCCTTCTCAGGAGCCGCCTAGAGCGCACTGCTCTTAAAGCTAAAGGTCTTTTTGGCGGTGACGATGCCGCCCTTTGGTGTCGGAAAGGGGATATCCTTGAGTACCTTGAGAATACAGGCCTGAAGTGCGGCGTTTTTCATTTGCGAGTTGAGGACCTTGGCGTCGGAGGCCTTGCCTTTTTCGGTGATCGTCCATTGCATACGAATGTTGCCTGCAAGTGTTGAGTCTGTTAACAAAGATTTTTCGTAGCAAAACTGAAAGCGAGAAATGAATTTCGCCAGGGCCTTTTCAATTTCGCTTTCAGAGAGTTCACCGGGGCCTGAGATCGCGAGACTGCTACCTTCTTCAAAGCCACCTGAGGCTCCTCCAGAATAAAGTTCGGTGAGACTCACTTTTCCTTTCACGTCGTTGAGGCCTTTACCCTTAGGGGCGTCAAAACCTGGATCTGAAGCGATGCTGCGCGCGGATTTGGTTTTAATATTTGTGTCGCCGTTTTCATTCGACATTTTATCGAGCACATTGGACTTCGAGCCACCACCCAAAGTCGGCGCATTCATAAAATCTTTTTTTGCGTTTTTATCGTACTTAGCCAGGTTTCCTTGTTTTGGATTTTTCGCACCTGAAGAAAGAAAGCTCAAAGATTTAAGAACTTGAGCGCTCTCATCTGGTGGGGGCGGTGCCTCGACTTTTTTGGCGACGACAGGAGCGGGTGGAACATCCTTAATTTTTTTTGCCGGTGGCGCGGCCGGTGGTGGAGGTGCTGGTTCTTTTTTTGCTATCTTTTTTGGGGTTTCTCTTTTGGCAACTTTTTGCGGCAAGGTCTCACGTTTTTTTTCTTTGGCGATCTTTTTCTTTGGTTCCTTTTTTGGGGGTTCTTTTTTCGCGACTTCTTTTTTGGGTTCAGGAGTAGGTACTGGCGTTGGTGCCGGAGTGGGTTTTGCCTCAGCGAGTTCGGCGTGTGGAATGACTTTTGGTGCTTTCAATTCAATTTTGGTGATCACCGCAGCAGGCTTTGCCGGAAAAAAATGATTGTAAGCGAGTGAAACCAAAAAAACCAAAAAAAAGCCGCTCAACATGACCTGAGAAATGATTTGAAAGCGACGATTTTCACGCGCGATCTCTTCGGATTCATCTTCTTCTAAAGGCGGTAAGGAATCGGGACTGACGACGGACCGAAAGCGCCACCAATAAATTCCATAAATGAAGGCGGCTGAGAAAAACTCGGCATCGTTCATCAAGTAGGCTTGCGAAATGGGAAGTGTTAGCTTTTGCCCTTTAGTCTTAACGATCAGATCACGGGTGAGTGGGGTGATGCTGTAACCCGCCTGCACTTTCTTGTAGGTGAAGACTTGATCATGTCCCGCCCGAGCCGTTAGCTTTGATCCCACTGGACGGTATTTCATCAAGAAATAACGGACACCATGATACATCAGCAACTGACGCGGCACATGTGCGTGAGGTTGACTCTCGGGTGTGGTCTCTTTATAAGGCGGTTGGAGTGGTGTGAGCAAATCAATGCTCAAGCTGATCGAGCGTTTGGAGTTGTAGGCTGGTTGCAGCTCAATATATGCATTTTTTGCATCTTCCTGATCAATAAAGATCGCATTTTCTGCACTCATCTTCGAATCAGGATTCGATTCATCGTAAATACAAACGCCAGTATCGGATTTAGAGATCACCCATCCTTTGGGATGATCTAGGACCATGGGAGAGCGATCATTCCAGATGATTTTGCGTGATACTCCACCCACGCGAGTGGTAAGAAGGTAATCTCGATATCTGGACTCTTTTTGGCGATCGAAGTGAGGCCGTGTTGACAATTCGCTTTTCATTGTGGATCCACGACAACAAGTTGAAGGTCAACGAAGCCGGCTCCTGCAACCGAAGCGATCACTCGCTTAATTGTTGAGTAGGGGGCGCCTTGATCGGCCATGACGACAACTGAAGATTCTGTATTGGGATTAGGACGTAACTCCCTTTGCCGTTTCATCAACTGCGCGATTGTCGGAGAACCCATTGTGTCTTGAGTTTCATTTGCAGGAAATTCAAAATTTTTAAGCTTCACTGCTAGGGCCTGGTCCACCAAGACGGCTTCACGGCCGACTTCGATCGTCAGGCTTTCTTTGGGGGCAGTCTTTGCTGAAACTGCGATTTCGGGTAGCGCCAATTGTGAGCTCGGAGCAAGATTGGTCAAAGACGCTGAATAGTTCTTCAAAAGAAAAACGAGCAGAATCATGAAAATATCCGCCATCGACGTGATTTGCAGCGATACATCGGCGCTTGCGACTCTCTTTTTTATAAAACTATTCTTCTTTTTCACGAGTCGTCTCTATCCTCCAGAAATATAAACTTTTGGAAGGGTTTTTTGGGCGACGTTGATGAGATTCACCAACTCCTTATATTTCGTCGTTGGTGCGGCAGAAACGCTGACTTCGCTTAAGCTAGACCAACGCCCAGTAATTTTAAGAAGGGCCTTCTCAAGGGAGTCATCATCCCAGGCACCATTTGCCTTGGGCGCGAGTTTGAGGTCGATCTCTTTTTTCAAATCGCCGCCTGAGACTTTGAGCACAATTTCATTGGTCGTCGTCAAATCTAAGGTCATCACCAAAGGGTGTTTGGTCTCTATCGGGGGCGGGGCTTCTTTCGAATCGCTGTTTGCAGATACGCTGACATCCATCGCCGTCAGAGTCAGAAACGACGCCGTAACGAGTAAGTAAGTGATCAAAACTGTAAAGCAGTCGATGATCGGAGCGAGGTTGAGCTCAACCTCTTGACTGCCTCCTGCGCCGCTATTATCAACCATTAAATAGCTCCGCGTTGTTTACGTTTTTTCAGATCGTGAAAAGATGGCTCATCTCGATCAGAACCTGCATCATGAGCTCTGAAATAACGTTGTTGCAGAAGATCTAAAGTGCGGATCGCAGATTGATCCACTTGAGAGATCAGTCTATTGGATTTGCTCATGAGATATGAAAAGGCAATCATGCAAGGAATGGCGATGCCAAGACCAAGCATCGTGGCATTCATTGCTGTCGAGATACCATTTGCAAGGAGAGTGGATCGCTGTTGCGCACTTGCGGCTCCCACGGCTTCAAAGGACTGCACAAGACCAATGATCGTACCTAAAAGGCCAAAGAGGGTGGCGACATTGGCAATGGTTCCTAAATAGTTTGTACGAGCCTGGATACGTTCAGTGGCTTGGCTCACAGCTATTTGCAAGCCATGTTCAATAAGTTCTTCGGGTTGATTTGCGCGCATCAAGCCTTCACGCACCACTTTAGCAACTGGCTTTCCGCGCATTTGCTCGCAAAGCACGATGGCCTCAGAAATGCGGTCTTTCATAATGAGGATGCGCACGCGATCGAAGAAGGCATCAAATGCGTTAATAGGATAAGACCACAATAGCGCGATCGATCTTTCAAAAATAATGATACTGCCGATGGCTCCGGCCAGTAAGATTGGAAAGACGTGGCTAAGATTTTCAAGAACGAATTTTAAAATACTGGACATAGAATCCCCCGTTATCTCTTGATCTTGATCGGTCGGAGGAGTTTTTTATTTTAGTCCAATAGATAAAACTAGGCCGTGTCGTTTGTCTAAAAGGCTAGTACCCAAGGTTTAGCTCGGACTGTGTACTAGAAGTCGGTTTTTTGGATTTCGTCGTGATACGAGTCGCGCGGTTTGACGAAATCGATATTTTCGTGGCGATTTTTCAAGACTAAGAGCATAGAGAGATTTCTGGATTGACCACGAATCTCAAGGCTTTTGTCCGAATCGCTCAAGCCAGCAGGTCTTCGAGACGGAGTTTTACTTGCATCTTTGGCAAGGGTTTTGTTGGCGCTGGGGGCGATGGTTTTTTTTGCAGGGAGTTTGGCAGAGAGTTTGGTTGTGACTTTAGTTGAGTTTTTAGCAAGGACTTTAGGCGAGGTCTTTTTAGCTGCTTTGTTACCAAGCTGTGCTGAGGCTGGAACACCTCCAAAAATCACGAAAAGCATCACTAACAAGCAGCTGATGTAAAATCTTATAGCAACTTGGCCATGAAAGCTGTGTGTGTATTTCATTTGGCCTCCTTAATCCTTATCCTTACAAAGTGGATGCCATACCTCATTTTGGGGCGGGCAGTAGATCCGTAGAAATATTAGAGAATCCCATGACTATTTTGAGAAAACTGGACTGGGGTGATGAACTTACGGAGTTTATCTGAAAGTTTGACAGGGGCAGCCCAGGTTGTTAGCCTTGTTTCAAAACGTAACAGAGAGTCGGAGTTTTGGTTATTACAAGTTCAACGCCAAAAAAATTGAATCAGATCGGTAGCGCTGATAGAAGCACGCCTCCTCTTGGCCCTCATTCGCGCCTTGCCTTAGGGTTTTTGAGACTTTTAGTGTTTTTTTGTTCCGCTCAAGCCTTAGCCATTAATCCAGAACTTGAGCAAAAATTTGGACCTAAGCCCTTAGACGGAGTCTATGTTGAGGCGCTGCAAAGTTACTCCAATCCGCGCTCTAGTCATTTGGGTTTTGATGTTGGCGTCTGGCCCTTGCAGCCCTATTTTGATGGCTTTAGTTTAGATGCGAATTATAGCTATTATTTTAACAAAAACCACGGTTGGGAAGTTATAAACTTTTCTTATTTATACACAGTCGAGACCGGGCTTGCGGCTGAGTTGGCCGATGTTTATGGTGTGCGCCCGACGTCTATTCAGCGTGTGAACTATATTGTTTCTTCAAATTACATTATGACGCTTGCTTATGGAAAGTTCATTTTTTTTCAAAACAACATCCGCTATTTTAGAAGTACTTTGTTATTGGGGCCGGCCTTGGTTGCCACCAATCAAGGTAGTAATATGGGGGTCTGCGCGGGTTGGGGTTTTGAAACTTTTGTAAGTGACAGAATATCATGGAAATTAGATGTTCGCGATAATTACGCCTTTGGCAGTAGTCATCCCAATAACTTGGTCTTTACGGTCGGAACCAGTTACGGATTTTAAAGATGAAAAAAGGATTTTTTATTTTTCTCGCAACTCTGGTGCTATTTGCGCCTGCGATCCACGCTAAGAAGTGGACAGGAGTTGTTGTCAAGGAATTCGACAATTCGCAATTGTGGATCGATCTGGTTACGCAACTCAGAGATGCAAAAATGAGTTATGGGGCTGTTGTGGGCTCCGAGCGCATATTGGATTATTTTACCGATTTAAAGAGCAAAGAATTTGCTTATCAAAGCATCGTGGATTTGATTGATTTTGGGTATCCCTTCAATCTCCGTTCGGTGTTTATGGCCGGCGATTTGGAATTGACCGGTAAAGAGAATTTCAATCAATCTTACAACCTCTATAAAGCAACGGTGGACCTTGAAAAGAATATGCCCAAGTGGGCTAATAATTATTTCAGCCGTGTCGATATGGCGAACTTCCCCAAATATCTTTTTTACCAAGCCATCAACGAATTCAATGCTAAAAAGCTAGACGAATCACTGGTTCATTTAGATAAGGCTCTCACGGGCTTGCAAGATCCATCACAGCTTTCGCTTTCAAAAAAAGTTGCTCGAACTATGGCGAGGATTTACTACGAACAGACACATTATAAAGAAGCCTTTGATATTTACCAAAATTATCTTTTGCAATTGAATCCTGTCGAACCTCTGGATTGGCTTGAGGCTGCGTGGTCTTTATATCGTTTGGGACGTTTTGAAGAGGCACTCGGATATCTGTACAATCTTGAAATTGCCGAGTCGGATGTCTATCCTGGGCACGATTTGAATCTTGAAAAATACATTATCCGTGCACTGATCTACCGTGAAAAATGTGCGACCTCTTATACGTCAAGTTTATCAGACGCTTTTGAAAAAGAATTTGGTCCGACGATTGAAAGTATCAAGTTGGGTGCTCCGCTCAAATCCCTACCGATTTTAAATAAAATCATTGATCGAAATTCTGATTATCGCCGAGCTGTAAAAACGATCTCGGAGTTGCAAGCTGAAAATGCTCGAGTGGCGAAGCTGCCTGAGAAGGTGCGTGTTGTTGCCGAATACCTCTATTCGACAGCGATTAAAAATCTCGAAAGGACCAAGGCTTTTGCCGAAGATGCCGCCCTCACCGATGCCGCCCGTCGCTTGGTGGTCATGGGAGAGAGTTTAAGGTTTTTGCAGTTCGATGTGGTTAGGGAGCAATATAATCCCGATAAGGTTTTTGCGCCACCACCACCTCCTATCGAAAATTTGATCGAGAATTTGCCAGACAATCGATTTTTATTACATTGGTTGCAGTGGGGAGATTATTGGCGGGATGAGAAAACGAATTATCATGGTCTTTTAAAGAACTGGTGCCAATGAGTCGCGTTCGATCAAGCCTCTTTTTATTGCTGTCAGCTGCTTATTTTGCAAATGTTGCAAACGCAAAGCCGGCAAAAAATGCGGCGCCAGCGCCTTCACTGGCGCCGGTTGCGTCGTTTGATGCAGGCGCTGTACCCCAAGGGACTGACGATACTGTTGAGTTTAATCGCAAGCTCAAATTGATGCTTGAGAAAACTGAGAAGTCGATAAAGTTGCTGCGCGAGCAGATTATTCAAAATCAGAGTGCGCCCTTCTTGCCAGACTTATTCTTACAACTTGCAGATCTCTCTTCAGAGAAGTCGAATGTGCTTTATTATCAACAAAAAGAAAGAGACAAAGCCGCCGATATTAAGTTGAATACCAAACAAAAACTCAATCCGATTGTCGTCGCTCAACAAGAAGCCATCGCTATTTACCAGCAAATTCTAAAAGAGTTTCCAAATTTTGCAAAACGCGATAAGGTTCTTTATCGTCTAGCGATCGCACAAAAAGCCATTGATGAAAGCGCAGCCTTCGTTACGACTTCCGAAAAACTTTTGCATGATTATCCAAAGACCAAAGAGTCGATGCAGGTTCGCCTACTCCTTGGGCAGTTCTACTACGATCAGCAAGATTTTACCACCTCAGCAGAGACTTTGAAGCCGGCGCAAGATAGCGAATTTCCCTATGAAAGAAATGCAGCTCGCTATCGTTTGGGTTTGATTCTCATGAACCAAGAGAAGTTTAGTGATGCTATTGGGTATTTTGAAAAAGTAGCCACCGATGAAGAGTTAAAAGAAGGAGATAACCCTCTTGAAGTTTCAATTCAAACTCGCACGGTTAATAGCAATATTAAAAGAGAAGCTTTAACGGATTCGGTAAGAGCTTTTACCGAAGTCTATAAAAAAAATCCAGATCCCATCGGTTTTTATAATCGGATTTCTCCCACTGAGGCTCTGTTTCAAGAGGTCATCGAGAAACTCGCTTACCGCTATATCTTTCTTAAGAATGAAACCCAAGCGATGTCACTGCTTCGGGTACTGAGTGAGCGGGTCGCAGATCCGCAAAAAGTCATCAATATTTATCAAGAAGTTTTGTTGATGATTCCACCGATGGAGAGGATCGAGGTCCCCTTTCAAGAAATGCAATATGTATTAATAAAGTATAATGACTGGGTCTCGTTTTTTGATGTGCCTGGTAAAGTCAAAGAAGAATCTTACAAGTTTTTTGAAACCCAAATTCGCGAGATGGGAACCAAGAGTCATGACCTCGGAAAATCTGAATTAAGTGAGGCCAGAAAAGACATTCTTTATGAGCGAGCTCGCAATTTTTATCATTTGTATTTAGGCTTTTTCGGTCAGGGTCCAGAATCAGTCAAAATTGCCATGAATTTGGCAGATGTTTATTATTATAAAAAAAATTATCTCAAAAGTGGCGACTTGTATTTGCGAATTTATCAAGGAGAGTTTGGTCCCGCGACCAACAAAGAAGATCTCTTGCAAAATGCCATTCTTTGTTTTCAAAAACCAGCTCCCAATGATTTCTACGAAGTGCTTCGTAATCGTGGCCTTTTGGTGAAGTCAATCCAGAGCTATATGGAGTTGAACGCCACAAAAAAAAATGATCCTAAATTGAACTTTGTTTTGGTCAAAAGCACCTATGAACAGGGTTTGTACAATACGGCGCTGCCGGGTTTGGTGAGTTTTATCGCCCGCTATCCTGGGGCTTTGAAAGAAGTCGATGCTGCTACGGATATTGGTCTTGATTATTTTAATATCCGCTCGGATTTTGCGGGCTTGGTCAACTGGTCGCAAAAGGTGCTGGCAATCAATACCTTGCCACCTAAAGTGCGGCATCGACTTGAAAGTGTTAAATCAAAAGCTCTGCTTAAGAAAATTGACGAGGAGGTTAAAAGTAAATCCAATTACGACGCCTTTTCTCAAGGAAAAATATATTTTGAAACAGCTTTGAGTATGCAAGACGACTCGATGAAGTCGGTGATTTTAGGACAGGCTTTGGCGCGCTCCAAGGCCGAGAAAGATGTTGGCACATTCATAAGTGCAGCGAAGGCCCTTGCCAGTGCAGAAAAAAAACCAGATAAGCGTGCGAGTATTCTCATGGGTATGGCCGAGCAAACTTTGGCTATCGGACGTTTTTATCAAACCTTGGAGGTTTGGAATCAAGTTCTTGCCGATTCTCAGGTGCCGGCGCCAATCAAAAAACAAGTTCGTGAAAAAATCGCTCGCTTGGTAATCATGTTAAAGGATTGGAATAGACTGCAATCCATGGCCGCGTCGACAGGCGTAAGTGATACTCTCAAGCAAAATATTCAAGCTCAAATGGGGCAATATCTTGAATCTGGCGTTCAGATCGCAGGTCAAGGACTGCATTCGGTGCAATTTGATGCGCTCTCTGCTGAAGAACTTCTGCCTTATTTCAAAGGCCAATTTAAAGTTTCGAATAAAACTCAAGCCGAGATCGTAGCGGCTGCTCGTAAACGCTGTAGCAGTCAACAAGGAGCACTTCTCTGTCGTTGGGGCCTGGCGATGAGTTTGCCTTCAAAGCTTGAAAGTTTTCTTAAAAGCCTAACGGCGAGTCCAGCCGCCTTGCAGTCGATTGAACCAGCGGCTCTTAAATTGAACGCATTCATTCTGGGGCTTCGGCCGATTGAAGAAACTGGCGATCCGGCGCTGGATATTTTTACTTCTTTGTATAAGGGGCGGGCCTATCAATATTTTGCTCAGTTTTTGAAAAAAATTGGCTTGGCAAATAGGCAAGTCGCTGAGGTTTTAAATGCCAAAGCTTCTGAGAGCATGCAAAATGCAAAGAAAGAATACAGCCAGTGTTCTAAGATCGTGGCGGCGTCGTCGCTTTTAAGTCCAATTAATAAATTTTGCGCTTCGAGTACCGAGCCATCTTTTCGAGATGCGCTCACTTGGCGAAAATTGATTCCCGAGGTGCCCGCTGGCTCCGATCCTAAGAGCGCTGAAGTGGCGGATCTACAGAAGCAGATTTTCGTTGATGCCACTAAACCCATGGCCTATCTCGAACTATCTGAGAAATTTCTCTCCACTCACTATTATCATCACGCGGTGGCTTTAGCGAGCTACGGGATGAGCACCTTTCCTCAGGCCAAAGAGGATTTCGCTGCCATCATGGGATGCGGCTTGGTCAATCTCGGTATGTACAACGAGGCTGCTTTTCATTTGAAAAATGCCAGTGACTTTAAAAACCTTAAATCAGAGTGTTGGGCCTCGTTGAAGTCCCGGGCGGAGTGAGTATGAAGAAGCTTGGTCTCGCATTCATGTTCATATTCATACTCGGGTTTCGAGCTTTTGCAGCTCCAGTAGCACCCCCAACACCCACACCAACAGCTGCGCCCACTCCCGCACCCACTTCTTCTACGCCTCAGGCTCCTTCGCCAAGCACCACCCTGGAGCAAAGTTTTTTAGAGAAATATCCTCATCTCAAACAAAATCTTTATAAAGAACCGAGTTCTAATATTTATCTTGGATTTTCGGCCGGCCTGGTTGGCGTATTAAGTAATCGGATGCTCTTTACTGCAAACGTTTTTCAGATTCACTACCTCACCCATTTTTGGGACAATGAAATCCTGAGTATTTCTTATGGAGTCACAACTGGAAACCCAACCTATATTCAGTCCAGCCATTTTATTTTTAGGACAATTCCCAAATATCGCATAAACAGAATGCTGAGCTTAGGGCCGCTTTTGGGTTACGAGTTTGTCAGCTTTCCGCAGATCACGGGCGTGCTCGAGTATAAGGGCTTGGCAACCGAGCCTGAGCCGTTTTCGTCGTCAGGCGTGATTTATGGAGTCGGTGTGAGCGAAAATATTGATACTGATAAATCATACAAGATCAAAATCAATCAACTTATCTATCAGCAAACTTATTCGACCGACAGTGCGGGTTATGGCTGGTCTTACCTTTATGACTTAAAGGCCTTACGAAACGACACCGGTCCCATTAAGGCGGGAACGGTGTTTTTGTTAGAAGTGGGGATGTTGTTTTGAATCTGAAGGCTTAAAACTTTAAGCCTTCAGATTTAACTATTTAAGTTTTTACAGGTTGATCGGAACGATGCCGCCACCACCGCCGCCGCCACCACTACAAGAATCAACAATAGTCGTTAAACCATCGAAGCTACCGCTGACATTCATTGCAGCTCCTGAAGTGCTTAAGCCTGTGCAGCTGTAGTCGCCATAAACTTCAACCGTGGCCTGTTTGCCAGTTCCGGTTTGATTTGAAGCGCAAGGAGTGCCGGCAGTAAATACGACTTTGACATTCTGATTCGTTAGAGTGCAGTTTGAACCTGAAAATGCCATTGCTCCGGCGGTGTCGCCAGCTTGGTCCGTGCTATAAGTGACAGACTTGATAGTGGCGGCACTTGCGTTTAAAGAACCGGTTCCATTTTTGATATCTAAGGTGCCGGTAATTCCCTGGACAGCGATGCTCATTCCGAAACCGACTGAAGAAGCCATATTATAATTCATCGAGGCTTCAATGTTGAAATTGCCGCTACTGTAGTTGGGCTGTACGATATTGTGTCCACCAGAATTAGTGGCGAGATAAGTTACCTCATCAACCCGTTTGTCGCCCGTAGCTAAACCGCTTGCTCCAGAGACCGCCCCGTAGATAAACACATTCCCATTACCGATAGCCGGTACGCTATAAGGAAGATTGAGTGTTTTTGTAACTGTAAAAGTCGAGTTACACGCATCTTTGACTATGACTGAAACATTACGATTACTAACATAGTTCACATAGGAGTTACTCAGAGCGGTGTTGCAATCCTGAAATGCGCTGTCGATGATGCCCGAGCCAGTTTGGTCAAAAGCACATGTATAAGGAGCTTGTCCGTTGGAATTAGCCGCGATTCCCGCAGCCGAAAAGTTGTAGAGATTACTGCCAGACCCAGCACTCGCCGAAATTTTGCTAGCATCAAGGCTTGCGGCCGTAAATGTTGGATTTGCGCAAGTGACATTGGCGTTATAATATTTTGTCATTTGCAGCATGGATGGCGCTGTCGCGATGAGCTTTAGGGAATAGTCTCCCTGTACTGGAACTGAAAAGGAATTTGCTCCTGGTTGAACAGTGATACTTTGTGGAGTGGTATTGACCGCATCGATTTGGGTTAACTGGAGCGAATAGGAAGCTCCATTCGGATTATATGACGGCGATAAAACCAACTGGTAAGTTTGGCCGGCCTTCAGCACGAGGCTAGAGGCACTATTGCTGTCTGTATAGATCGGGTTGTTTGCACTATCGAGAACCTGAACGGCAACCTTCACCTGTGCCTGTGAGACATTCGTCGTAGCCAAACTTCCACTACTAGTCGAACCTGAAGTGTCATAGCCGCCCTTACTGCAACCAACTGCAGTGCCGACGCCTACAACAAGAAAAGCGCCAATTGCGGCCCTCTTGCTAAAATTCATTTTTTTCATAAAAACTCCCCCTGATTAAAAATCTTAGAGCTCATGCGCTCTTGAAATAAAAATTATTTAAAATCTCCCGCAACAAAGTTTGCTGTGCGGCCCTGGTCATTCATAGTTTTTTCAGCCGTCATCAAGAAAGCTTTGTTTTGAATCAGTGAATTATTTTGCACGACATAAACCTTAATTTTATCTTGAGGGCTGGCTAAGGCGACATTTTCGACCGTGAGGTGATAGCAGTTGATCCCTCCAGTTGAACTTTCTGTCACCAGGGTCGAAGTGCGGGCATCAAAGGCTGATAGTTGTTTATTTGAAACCTGGATGGGCAGACCCAATTTCACTTTGTCGTAATTTGTAATGCCGTCGCCAAAGGGGTCGGCCAAAGCAACATTAGAATTGCCTGGCTGAATTGGGATAGTGTTTTTCAAAGAGAAGAAGTCAGGAATGAGATCTCCATTGCTATTAAAGGACTGTGGGTTACCACTTAAGAGATATTTTTCGCAGTCATTGAGACCATCATTTGCAGATGAGGCAAAGCTTACGTTGCCACTAGCATCTTTCGTTGGCGAGAAGCCAGCGCAAATCGCGTAAGTGTCTCGTCCGCTTGGAGCGCAAGTTGCGCTATTGCAGGGATGTCCCTTGGTGCGATACTCAACGAGATCGCTTACGCCATTGCCATCAGAGTCTTTCAAATTGGGATTTGAACCAAATTGTTGTTCAATAAGATCTGGTAGTCCGTCTCCATCTGAATCAAGCATAAACTGGCCGTTATCCCACCAAACGCCGTTTTCATTTTCAACAAACACATCAGCGAGCTCGTTGAGAACATTACGAGAGGGTGGGGCAAACTGTTGGTATAAAATCTGCTGGCCACTGGCGAACTGAATGAATAGTCCGCTGCCGGCATTGGCCATCTGTTGAAGCAAAGTGACCGCATTGGCGTTTGGAGCCTGAGCCGTATTAAAATAGTAAGCTGTATTTAGACTGATGCCTGCGATAAATGGACTAAGTGTAGGATTGTTTTTCAAATCCATGATTTTACTGATCACCGGCTGAAGGTCAGCGGTGAATTGTTGTGTATAAAGTGTCGAACCGCCAGTTGCAAGAATGGTGGGAGCGCCGTCTGAGACAAATACGATTTGATAAACAACTGAGACGATCGGCTTACTTTGTAAAACCGATTCGGCCTGTGCGTCTTTGGCAATAACTTGTTGGGCAAGACTGAGAGCTGCCTGATAATTGGTAAAACCACTGTCGGCTGGCGAGGGAGAATTGGCGGTGCCGCCACCGATCCAGTCGGTCGTGGCGATATTTACAAAAGTCGTGAGATCCGGTTCAAAACCATTGAGCCCGGTGGGCTGTGTGGCCGTGTCGTTAAAATCAATAATCCCAAAAGAAGTCGATGTATTCGGATCGGGGTTTAAATTCTTAACGAAATTAATCATTGGGCCGTAGCGGCGTCCACCAGTGGGATCGGTATTTTGCACGTCGGTCAGATCGATCGTCACTCCGGGTTTATTCGAGGCCGAGTGATCAACGACAAATAGATATTTTAACTTTTGATGAGCTGGGGTTGGGGTGCTCAAGCAGAATCTTGCATCGACAGTACCATAATTGTATACGCCGCTCATTATGCGTTCGACGGGAACTAAGCTCTCATCTTTGCAAGCCGTTGTCGTTAAAGCACAAAGGACAGACGCCTGCACCAGGAGCGAATTTTTAAGAATAGAGTGAAAATCTCGAAATGAAACAAACATCTATTGATCTTCCCCAAGCCTTTAGCAGGCCCTTAGCAAGCCTTTAGCAATTATTAAGATGGTCCCCGACAAGTGATGTTAGAGCAATCAAAGTGCCAAACAGGGGTCGGCAGTCGTTGATTCTCCTCGAGGAGAGGTGCTGTTCTCATTTTCGAATGTCAATATTTTGGCAAAGAGCATTATCTTTAAACAGTTTCTAAGATGGAGACGACTTAAGAGATTGTCGCTTTATGGGACAAGGATTTGTTGATTGGTGAAAGTTGCGGGAGTTTTAGCCCAATAATCGAATTGCAGAGTTCTTCCGCTATAACCACTTTTTAAGATAGCGTAGGCGGTGTAGAGGCTGGTCGCATTGGTGGTCAGGTTGGTCTCAGTAATATAGAATACCAGAAAATTATCCTGGCCATCGTTCAAAATTGGGATGTTGGTTACGTTGAAAGTCATGCTGCCGTCTGGTTGAGTCGCATGCACATAGTGATACGCAAATTGTTGATTAGCAGAGGTACTGGCACTTTCGTCAATGGGAATATTCATTTTGCATTTATCGATATTCGCAACGCCATCACCAGCGGTGCTGACAAAAGCTTCGTTAGAATTAAGTGGATTTAAACCGCAACGAATCTCGAGATAATCGGGAATACCATTTTTGTTGAAGTCAAAAGTATTTGGATTGAGTCCGATATAGGATTTTTCACAATCACGAAGTCCTAGCGTGCTCAGAGGTGAACCAGGGGACCTCGAATCATTATATGAAATGATGTCATTAGAGGTGCTACCCATTTGATTGGCTGCACAGTACATTAAGTTTTGTTGAGTCAAATTGATGCCCGCATTGTAGAGAACCAAATCCGCAAAACCAGTGACCACTGACTCAGGGCTATTGATTGAAAAACCATAAGTGTAAACGCTTGACGTCTTTATCGTATCGGGCAAACCATCGCGAGCCGTGCTCCATTGCAATTGACCATGAGAGGCCTTCACTGAAAAATTAGAAACAAAGATGTTTTGAAAAACATTTCCTGTTTGTGGTTTATAATTTTGTATCTTCACGTTGGTGATCGTCGGTGGTGCAGCCAAAGAACTGACATTGAGGCCAGTTAGGTTCTCTTGATTTTGCGCGCAAGAACATAAGGCTAAAGATAAAATGATGGAGACTGACTTTAAAATTTTCATGGCCAAGAACTCCAAGTTTTGTTGGTAATTTCTAACGGATCGTTCCAGTCATTAAAAATTACTGAACTGTTACCCGTGCCAAAAGCTTTAAATCCAACTTTATACAAATAACTGTCTTTGACTAAATTACTTTTCATAATCACATCAACACGAACTTTGTTGCTGGAACTTAAAGCCGGAAAATTTGAGACATTTAAATTGTAACAAGACTGAGTTCCAGGAGAAGTTGCTGGAGCCAAGTTATATACTGCAGGGACTAAGTTGAGTAAAATGTTCAGCGGAGTACTGACGGGGAGTGACGTCTTAATTTTTTGGTAGGTTGTATAGCCGTCCTGATTGACTGTCGTGACTGCAGGAGTAGTGCCGCTTTGAAAAGGTACGTTGTTGATGAATTCTAACCAGTCAGGAATACTATCTTGATTGGAGTCGGGAGCGCCGATGCCCGCTTGATCATTTAAAAGAATTTTTTCACAATCGTTGAGGCCGCTGGGGTCCGACGAGGCGAATTTAATTTTGCCGCCGACATTGGTGTATTTAACTCCGCTACAAAGCCCAGTGGTGTAGTTGGTGACGGGGTCTTGGCAGATGCCCTTTACATTCTTTTTAACACAAGCCGCGCCCTTATTAAGTTGATATTTGACCAGGTCTGAAACCCCATTTCCGTCAGTTGACGGGTTTTGTGGATCGCTTCCCCAAGCGGTTTCAATGTCATCAGGAAGGCCATCGCCATCGGAGTCTTGATGAAATTTTCCGTCTGTCCACCAAACGGCGTTGGCGTTAGTAACAAAAATGTCGGACAAGGAATACTGCAAAACCTTTTGTGGTGGTTGAAATTGATTGTAATCGATATTTGAACCTGACAGAGCATTGTAAGCCAAACCACTTCCAGCTTTTGCCATTTGGGCTAAGATCGTTTGTCCGCTCGTATCGACATTGCCGGGAGAATAATAATAAATAGTGAAGAAGTTGACGCTGGCAACGTATTTGTCGTCGGCCTGAAGGTTCACAATCGAACCAACTTGGCCCAAGATGTCGGTGGTAGATTCTTTTGTCAGAACGATCGGTCCGGTGATGACGATGTTACCACTTGAGTTCGTACCAACTCCCGCGATGTTAATGATTGGCGAACCATCACTCATGAAAACCACGACATAAGAAGATGCAGCAATAACGCCTGGTTTTGGGCAAGACGGGGTGGGGGCTGCAGTCGGAGCAAGAGCGGCACAGGCTTTCGCATTTTTAACATCGTTGGCAACGATGTTGTAGGCGGCGGTGAGAGCTGCAAGGTAACTCGTACCACCGCTGTCGTTCGGTGCTCCGCCTTGAGCGGCACCAGCATCGGTATAGACGTGATTATAAAAATCGGCAATATTCGAGGTGAACCCCGTGGATCCAGCAGGATAGGTGTTGGCGCTGCTATTGAAATCGACGAGGGCGAAAAAACGCGTAGGATCGGCTGGATCGTTGGGCGAGAGATTGTTTAAATAATTGAGTAAAGTCCCAGAATTGGTCGGTGTCCCGTAGCGCGTGAGTCCCTTTGGATCTGTTGCATATAGCGGGCTGATAATCAAATTGCCTGAAGAGATATCTGGTGCTCCAGAACCATCACTTGCCATTTTATAATTTTGCGCATTACTGCCAGAATGGTCTAAAACGATAACGGTTTTTAAATACATCTTTTGAGGTTGAGGCGGAGGAGCACAGAAATTTACTTGCACGTCATAAGTCACGGTCGAAGCCAAGTTCACTGTATCGAGTGGCACCAAGGGGCTAGAATGATCGCAGGCATTTCCAAATCCAACGACCAGAAATAGCCCCAACAAGATCATGCAGACCACGTGGCGATTTGCACGGAGATTTAAGCGTCGATTTAGGCGCCGAATGGAGATGGAATTTTCTGTATCAGTATGAATTTGAGAATTCGGTTTTTTCATTGATTCCCCTTACGTCTTAACACAAGCAAATTAGGTGCCCTGGATAACGCGAGGTTAGTCGTTTTTAAGCTCTTTGAGTGCCTCTTTCTCAGAAGCAAACGTCGAAGCTTTTGAGATTATCAATAAGTTCGTCAGCCAATGGTTGGCGATGAGGCTTGCCAATTCGAGTCTCATTTTGCGAGCTTGGTTCAAATTGAACGTCTCATATTTTTCTCATACCATGCCTTTGGATCTTCAAGAATGGCGCGCCCAACGGCCGCGAGCCGAAAGCGATTTGTTAAGACTCCGTCGTCAATGTACTCGCCAGAGACAATTCCACCAACAGCGATGACGGGCGCACAAACCGAAGCTTGAATTCGCGCAGCCTCTTCGGCCAGATAGCCCTCGCCAGTTCGACTAGAAGGTCGTCTCCAGCCACCGATGCCAGATGAGACGTTAATGATGTCGACTCCTAGCTGCTCAAGAGCTTTTGCCAGCTTGGTCGTCTCGTCAACGGTGAGACCTCCCGCTAAAAAATCTTGACCTGGCATCCGCACCGAGGTCAGAAGTCCCGGGAAATCGCGTCGCACGATTTGAATGATCTCTTGTAGGAGTTTGGAGCGACCGGCAAGGTCTCGGCCATATTCGTCTTGACGTTGATTGGTGAGGGGTGAAAGCCATTGATTGAGGCCGTAGCCGTGAGCCGAGTGAAATTCGACGAGGTCAAAACCTGCAAGCACGGCACGATGAGCGGCCTGAGAAAATGAGGACTTCCACAACTCGATATCCGCTAAACTCATGGGGCTAGGAGTCTCAAGTTGTTGCTCCTTGACCGGGACCGCGATTGCACTTGGTGCCATCAAAGCGCCAGCCGTCAATTCGCGACTTGATTTGCCGCCGCTATGAGTAAGCTGAATTCCAGCCAAGCTGCCCTGTTGGTGTATGACCTTTACTAATTCAGAAAGTCCACTGATCTGAGCGTGCGACGAGATTCCGAGCTGCTGTTCTTCACTGCGGCCCGATGGGTGCACAAAACTGTATTCAACGATCAGGAGTCCAGCCCCGGCTTGCGCGAGACGAGAATAGTGCTTCACTGTTTCGGGTGTAACAAATCCGTCTCGGGTAGCGGTACCCGAGGCCATCGGCGGAACCACGACTCGATTCTTAAGTGAGTGCCGTGTGCTTAAAAATAGGGGTGAAAATCGGTTCAAAATTGGTGCTTGCATGATAGACAGTATAAGTCCTATTTTAGATTTTAAAAGAAACACTATCGAAACTATCGTTTCGTTTATAGAACTATTTATGGATCTTATCTAGGCGCGATAATATTGCTCTCCGTTGCCTCAGCTGATCGTCCAGGTCCGTATTCAGCTCGGGTGACCGAGGCTTTCTATAATATTCATATTCACGCCTCTGTAAGATGCCAAAAAATTTGTTTGGCGCTTTCAATCTGTGCATTCCGCAGCAGGTGCCTGAGCTTTGTCAGAGTGCAGATCAATTGAGGATTTGAAAGATATGTATACAAGCTAAAGCCCGTCATTTAGCATTGAGAGGTGGCCTTTAAACTCAGATTTTTTGTTCATCCCCTACCTCTAAGTGCGATCGCGCTTATGGGAATCAATGATCATTGGCTTAAGTACAAATATCCGGGTTGGGTCACTGGTAAACTCAGTGACTTTTGCGGGGTTTTTTATTTTCCGATTTTTGTATTAGCGTTCATCGTTTCAATCGGCTATTTAGTCGATCGTCGTCAATCGACGAACGCTTTTTTAAACAAGAGAAATATTTTTCTAGCAATCGCCTTTACCGATTTTTTGATGATCGTGGTTAAACTAAGTGCACTTAGCTCAAGGCTCATTGAAGAGTTTTTTGCGAGCTATTTTTTTCGAATCAGTCTTACACAAGATTGGACGGACCTTTTGGCGTTTATCGTCAATCCTCTAACTTATCTCTATTTACAAAGATTTTTAAAAAAGAACTCAGATATGCCTAAGCACCACAAAGACTCTACTGATTAGGTACCGACTCAAAGGATACCTGACAAATCTGTTGGCTATTTTCAAAACAGGTGTAAACGTCTAAGGGTACGCTTGCTTGAACAATATTTGAATACTGACAAGTTCGGTTCATGCTGCCTACGATGCCTGAAATCTCTGGATTTGCAACAAAGTCGAGGGAACTCATGGGTAAACCAAAATCGATATAGTTAATGCCAGTTGGACTTTGAATGGTGCTACCTGCGACAACAATTCGCTCCTGCGGAAGTGCGCCGGAACAATTTGATGCAACTAAATAAGTTTTTACGTTATAGGTATTAGAGGTATTAGAGGTATTAGACGTATTAGGATAAGCAATGGCTGGCGCAACTGGTGAATAGTCCGACTTCTTTGATGTTGCAACCGTAATAATCGAAGTTGATAATAAGAAGAAAATCGTGATGAGCGCTTCGATCTTTTGACTTAAACCTAATAAGATACGTCTTTTATCATTCGGGTGTTTGTTCGCCGATGAAGGCTCAACAGCTGTTAGAATGTTTGACACTTTTTTCATTTGAGCTCCTTCCCATTAAATCTTAATCGATATGTTTATGGATAGAGCGACAATTATGCCAAGTTCGCGGCAACCCGAATTGACTCATGGGAAATCGTACCGAAAGGGGGAGTTGCTTTGAAATGGGGCCACTAAGGCCTCGGTTGCATCATAACCAGCGTACCGACTAAACAACTTTAGAAGGGCTAGGTTATGAGCAAGGAGGTGAGGCGACAATACCTTGAGAAGATCAGAGAGCGCTACGAAAAAAGTAGCGAAGCGACGGGCAGCTTGGGTCTGATTGACGGGGTGGAGCCTAAGCTTTCCATTGCCTCATAGATATAGAGCGTTCAATTACTTTTACCAAGCGGCTGCTGCATATTTCTTAGCCAAAGCCAAGAGGCGACTGTGGTTCAGAGGACAGGGACAGGATATGATCATGATGAATTTTCTTGAGATTTTTTTAAGTGTTTTGTCTGGCGGTTTATCTGGCGTGTTGTCCGCCGTGTTTTATAGGGCATGATGCCTAGGGCTTCGAGGGTATTTTGAATTACATAGGCTTTGACAGTTTTAAACTCTCTACCCCAACTCAAAATGCGCGAATAGATTCGGGTTTGCCAAAATTTATTTTCTCTTTCGCGTTCATGCGTTTTTTTTGGTGGAAGAGTCTGGGAGCTTGAGGCACCGCCCGCGACACTCGGCTTGTCTTCGCGAACAAGAGGAAATTGTCGTAATATTTCTTGCGCGATATGACCAGCCACGACGCGAAAGAAATTTTGGAGTTGGGTACGGTTTTTCGCTCTGATTAATAAATGGATATGATTTGAGACAATAGCTCTCTCATAAATACTCACTGCGAATTTCTTTGCAGCCTTATCGAGGATCGCATTGATGAGCGGGCGGTGCCTCAACAGGGGCCGGTTGCCCACGGCAAAATCAGAGCGTAGGACCAAATGCAGCGGTGATTTTGCTGGCAGCGGGCGGCGGGATCGTCGTTTTCCGACTAGCAGCGTGCCGCCGATCCTTCAAGATTCAATACCGGTCTGCGGGTCTGTTCGTGCTAAAAGTCATCATCACATTGAAATATTTTCTGGGTCCTAAGGTGTACCCTATCTTCTTATTCGTATCGACCTGGCATCAAATTTGAAAGAATGCGAGCAAACAAGTTTCTTTTTTCGGAGGTTTCTGATGAAAAGCGGCCACGTGTTCACTTTTGTAATGACTCTCGCGTCGGCAATCACAGCTTCAGCGGCAGACGGATGCAGCGTCGCACAGGTGATGAAGACCATCCACTCTCAAAGCGCCTATCGCAAATTTAAATACGCAGGCAATTATAACCAAACACAGGGGCCGCCGACCCAGAAGCAACATGAAAACAATGACCAATATTTATTCTGGGTGGATGATAACGGCCAAACTTTTCCTGCGATCGTTACCTATGATTCTGGATCATGTCTCGGCGGTGCCGCGGTAGTGAAGACAAGTCAGGGCGAATAATGCTTAAAAAATCTTTTTTTATTCTTATCATGTGCTTTTTGTCGTTTAGCGTAGTGACTCACGCGGCAGAATTGATGACCTGTCGATTTGAAAATGGCGGCTTCGTCAAAATAACATCTGAGCCCAATAGTCAAAAGGCCGTTTTATCCTTAGATTCAAATGCGCAAAGTTTTTTTAAGGCTGCCAGTGATAATGGAGCGGTTCCGTTAACAGTCGAGTACCAAGATAACGGCAAAGGTGCAAAGTTTACACGAAGTCTCGAAACCGGAGGATGGGTCACAGGTGGATGGAAGTGTTCGATGCTCATCTACTTTATGCCAACGAACAAGAGAACTCCGATCGGCGCGGCATTGCCTGTCGATCCGAGAGCTGAATTCCCAAGCGAATATAGCTGCGGACATACTCGCGCACGTATTGTCGGTTGCGAGGCGGGACCCCGTTTGGAATCTCTGTTAAACTTGCAAAATTTTGCTAAATTTGAAATCGAAGACTAGGGCACGCCTTAATACTCCGGCAAGTCAGTTTTGGTCTTTTCGACCGACTCTTCTTGCTCCTCGTCAGGTTAGCGCCTTTGGCTAGCCTCTCCTCGTCGCGCCTCGATTCGGTCGAAAATTCACTGCGCGATTATCGGGAAAACTTACTTGCTGGAGTACTAGAGTCCCCAGTTTTAGACAAACTGGGCTTTAATTTCAGAAAGCAAACTGCGAAACCAGGGAACCTCATTGAGGCTTTTTTGGTAAACGACAAAAAACTGACTCTCAGGGATCACCTTTAAAGGTACCTCCAATGTCCAGCTCTGCCGGGGGTTTACCTTAAAGCTGGTGGGGCAGACACTCCATGCTTGTTCGCTTTCAATGAGGCGAATGATGTTATCCCAGTTTGCCTGGATTCTCCAAATATTTAAAGCTTGCTTTGATAAGCCCAAAGAGTCTAACAAATGACGGATGTCGGGAGCAGTATCTTTATAAGATGCAAAAGGCTTTTGAATGAGGGATTCAAAGCAATTTCGATCGAGGGTGGGCCGGGATTTCATGAATGACCTCGGAACGACAACTTGCCTTCGATCCTTGAAAAGAAGTTTTGCGATAAGTTCTCCTTGATCGGGGACATTTTGGGTAAACCCCATATCAATTCGACCAGACAACAGATCAGAGAAAATCTCACTTGCCCCTGATTCGATAAATGTTAATTGACCAGCAAACTTCAATCGAGTGACCAAGCGGTCGATTATTTCGCGACGTCCACTGACGCGAATTTTGGCGCTCGCGGGCTCCGCAAAAGCTTGATTCGTTCGCACGATCTCATCTTGTAGATGGCCAATACGTGGTGCAAGCGTTTGGTAAAGACGTTCGCCATACATTGAAAGGATTTTTTTACGGCCTTTCATTTGGTAGGGGGCCAAGGGAAGATGCGATTCGAATTGTTGAAGCTGTTT
>Ga0207070_1040_pt1 | contig 28673 bp, 26 predicted proteins | sample Alteio_BWMinHeat_92_FD_153591 | JGI IMG/M metagenome (GOLD analysis project Ga0207070, IMG submission 153591) | Enriched cells from forest soil in Barre Woods Harvard Forest LTER site, Petersham, Massachusetts, United States -... | ecosystem: Environmental > Terrestrial > Soil > Temperate forest >...
TCCTGCAAGTTTTGCGATTTTGCGACCAAGCGCGGCCAGCCGAATGCCTATGAAATGACAGTCCAAGAAATGGTCGAGAAATGTTCCGGCGATATCTCTGAGATCCATATTTCCGGTGGGATGCCCCCGGAATGGAAACTTGAAAATTATGTAAGTATTGTCCGTGCGCTCCGACATGCCTATCCGATGGTCGGCATCAAAGCGTTTACGGCGGTGGAAGTGGAATGGGCCGCGCGGATTTCCAAGAAATCCATTGAGTCGGTGCTTATTCAGCTTAAGGAAGCTGGACTGACCACTTTGCCGGGTGGCGGCGCGGAAGTGTTCTCCGAGCGTGTGCGTCAGGAACTATTCCCTTTTAAAATCGGTGCCAAAGAATGGCTCGAGGTTCATCGAACAGCGCATAAGTTGGGAATTCCATCGAATGCCACGCTGTTGTATGGACATATCGAAACTCCCGAAGAACGCTGGCGGCATTTAGAAATGCTGCGCGACTTGCAGAATGAAGCGCCGGGCTTTATGAGCTTTATTCCCCTCGCGTTCCAGCCAGGAACCACCGGCTTGGCCATTGAGCCTCCCAATGTGAATGATGATTTAAAACTCTTAGCCATTTCACGGCTTTACCTCGATAATATTCCGCACATCAAGGCCTATTGGATCACGCTCGGCGTGGAAACAGCCTCGACCGGTCTGCATTGGGGTGCCGATGACATTGATGGGACGATTGGCGGCGAACGCATCATGCACGACGCCGGCGCAAAGTCGCCAACAGAGATGGTGCGCACGCGTTTGGAAGATCTGATTCGTGAAGCGGGCTGTGAGCCGGCGTGATCATGACACCATCACGAGAAAGCTTGAGCGCATTTTCCAATGCGACTGTTGAAAGAGGTGTTTCACGCACACAAAGAATGAGCTTGCGCCGTTCTTTCATTGCGACTTCCGCCGTGCGCGTCAGTAGATTATCAGAAATACCATTGGCGATTTTGCCGAGAGTTCCTACGCTGCAGGGCACAACCACCATCGCGTCAAAGGGGTTGGATCCGGAGGCTAACGGTGCCGAGAGATCTTCGGTCGCATAAATTTTCTTTGCGTAAGGAGCCAGATCATCCGGAGACAGATTTGCTTCGGTGCGAAGCAAGTGGCGTCCCCAGCGCGTCAAGACGACATATTTCTCTTCCGCCGGGCAACGTTTTAAAAACTCCACGGCATACAGCGCGCCAGACGCTCCGGAAATTCCGACCACCACTCTCATAGAAGCCCGCCGACGCCGGTGGCGACAAAACCTAAAATTCCGAAACCTAAGACGGCATTAATTTTGAAAAAGGCAAGGTCCACATCTTCCGAAAGCCGCTGCTCAAGAAAAAGCAGGCCGCCGATCACAGCGAGCGTTAAACAGGTCAGGAGCGAAGAATGTAGCGTCTGAACATACAACACAACCAAACATCCGAAAGCGGCGGCATGCAGAACCGCCGAAATGCGCAGCGCTTTTTCGCGGCCATAACGAGCCGGCAGAGACAGCAATCCTTGAGAGCGATCGAAGGCTTCATCCATCGTGGCGTAGATCACATCGAAGCCGCTCACCCAAAAAAACGTAAACGCGCCTAACCACAGGGCCGGCCCCACATGGGCAAATGACTTTTGCACAGCCATCCATCCGCCCAATGGCGCCAGCGCATCCGCGGCGCCCACTCCAAAATGGGCCAACGGCGTTATTCGTTTCATATAAGGATAAACAAGGAATATGGCAAGAGGAACGGGGCTTAGGAAAAAGCATATTGGGGCAATGGCCCAGGCGGCGCCTAGATAAACAGCCATGCCGAAAAGACCTACTCCCCAGGCTTCTTTCACGCTCATTTTTCCAACCGGAAGTTCGCGACCGGCCGTTCGGGGATTCAGCCGATCAATATGCCGGTCGATCACACGATTGAAAGCGAAAGCGGCTGTGCGGGCGCCGAATCCCGCCAACATAATGAGCCCGGAAAGCTTCCAAGAAGGGAGACCGCCACCGGCCAAAATAGCGCCACTAAAGAGGAGGGGAAGGGAAAAAAGCGTATGCTCCATTTTGACGAACCGAATGTAGGCGGCTAGACGGTCAAACATGCCTTTATGATACCATACGACGTATGAAATGGTCTGAAATTTGGGGAAGAATCATGCCCAGACGAATTATCATTTATGCTGATTTTATCGATCCGTTTTGTTACATCGGCTTTCATAATGTGCGGCGCTTAGCCCGCGCGGAAAAAATTCCTATGGAATGGCGCGGCTTCGAACTGAATCCGGACACACCGAAGGAAGGATCGCTTCTCCAAACCGCTTTCAACTCCGACCTTCGTCCCGGCATGTGGGCCTCTGTGCGCGACTTCGCAAAAAAGTCCGGATTGGTTCTTCAGGAACCCACTTTCGTTCCTAATACAGCGCTCGCGCATGCGTGGGTGGGATCGGTCGAAAAACAGGATGTAAAATATAGCTTGATTGAGCGGATTTATCAGGCATACTTGAGCGAGAAAAAAGATATCGGAAAAGTGGAGATATTGCTTGAATTGGCCGATGAATTTGAATTGCGGCGAGAGCCGCTCAAGCACCTTGCTGCCACGCGCGATAGGTCCCTTCTTGAACAGTTTCGACGGCAAGCCATGGACTATCAGTTCACAGGGATGCCCGGCTTTGTATGTCGCGGAAAAACCTATTTTGGTGCGCTGTCCGAAGACGCGTGGAGAATGATCCTAAAGGAGACCTTATGCTCAACCAGATGAAGCAACTTTATGAGATGCAGAAGAAAGCCAAGGAACTGCAGCGACAGCTTGAGACCGTAAAAGTGGAAAAATCGAACAGCAGCCGTTCCTTGAGCGTGCGCGTGAATGGCGCACAAAAACTCGAGTCCATCCAAGTGAATACGGAGTGGTTTGTCGCGGATAAAAAAGTAGCCCTGGAAACGTCCCTCGTTGAACTCATCAATGACGCGTTTGAGGACGCGCAGAAACAAAGCGCTTCCCAAGCGGCCTCACTCATGAAAGATTTGAAGGGTCTCGGCATCCCAGGACTGTAACGGAGGACGCATGGATATTCGCGAGCTCTTGCAGTTCATGGTGCAGCAAAACATTTCCGACATTCACTTTAAAGCCGATTGCGCTCCCTTGATTCGCCTACATGGCAAACTCATTTCATCGCAAAAAGAAATCTTCACTCCCGACACCGTCAAACATATGGCTTACAGCGTGATGAGCGAGACGCATAAAAAACGGTTTGAAGTCGAAGGTGAATTGGATTTATCTTATGCCTTGGATAAGGTCAGCCGTTTTCGCGTCAACGTCTATCGGCAGAAAGGCACTCTCGCGCTGTCGCTGCGCGTCATTCCGTGGGAGTTGAAAAGTTTTGATGAGCTGCATCTTCCCTCGCTGACGCTCCAACGATTATGCGGGATGCCCTCAGGACTCATTCTTATGGCAGGAGTGACGGGTGCGGGGAAAACCACCACACTCAATTCCATGATCAACTATTTGAATCAGAATTTCGCCTACAACATTATTACGATAGAAGACCCTATCGAATACTACCACAAAGACAAAAAATCATCGATCTCCCAGCGGGAGGTGGGGAACGACACGCAATCCTTCGGTTCAGCCCTTAAGTACATTCTTCGTCAGGATCCCGATGTCATCGTCATTGGCGAAATGCGGGATCCGGAAGCGGTGGCGGCCGCCGTGGTTGCCGCCGAGACCGGGCACTTGGTGCTCTCCACGATTCATACCATGGATGCCCTCCATACGATCCAACGCATTGTCGATAGTTATCCGTCCGGCCAACAGGGACCGATGCGTCTGGCCGTGGCCAACATTTTGCGCGGCGTCATCGCGCAAAAATTAATCACGACCGAAGATGGGCAGAACCGCTTGCCCTGCACGGAAATCCTCATGATGACTCCCTATATCCGGCAGTTGGTGGCGGAAAATAAAATGACCGAGGTGTATTCGGCTGTGGCGCGAGGGCAAAACGACGGGATGCTCACGTTTGATCAAGATCTTTTGCGGCTCTGCAAAGAGGGTCGTATTTCCAAAGAAGCGGCGCTGGCCGAAACCACACGCCCGGATAATTTCTTATCCATGCTGCAGGGGATTTCAGTCAAAGTATAACGCAAAGGACAGGAACGCAAGACACATGACCGATCCGCAAAACGACGACCATATCGAAGAACTTCTGGGAAAACTCCAGGGGATTTTTGGCAAGCTATCGCACTCTGAAGAAGAGGAGGCCAAGCAAAAGATTGAAATTCCCACGCCGGCGCCCAAGGAACCGGAAGCCAAAATAACCCCATCGGCCATGCCGTCCACCGCCGCCTCAAAACCCGCCGCGCCGACGCCGCTCAATTTTTACACGGAACCCGAACCCACGCCAGCCGCCACGCCCGAACCGCCGGCGTCTGCAGCTCCCGTTCCTTCCGCCTCGGTCCAAGGTCCTTCAGAAACGAGCGCTTACGAATCCACCGTCCCTTCTCAAGACGCGGAGAAGATTATCGTGCCCACGGCTTTATTTTTTCCACCGGGCCGCGAAACAGAAGCCAAATCTCTCGCGCAAAAATTAGAAACCATGACTCCCAAATTTACGAAAGTGGCTTTTCGCTTAAGAGTTGGCGTCTTTTTGCCCTATGACCCGAAAAGCGACTGGAAAGAAATTATTCTCACCAAAGCCCGGGAATCCCATTTCCAAGCGGTCTTCGTCGTGATGGATCGTCCCATGGAAGACGGCAAGCGAAAATCTGTCGCCGCGGAACTGGAAGGGCAAAATATCTACTTTCAAGAAGTGACCATTGCGTCCATCGAAAAAAAAGCGTTCTATACCGATATCCTTCTGGGCCTCGTCTTTTTCTTTGACAGCCGCAAACCACCCGCGGCCCCAGAAGCATCCTAACGGAGGATTCATGAATACGGCCAAGATCAAGACCCATCTGCCGACTGTGTCGCGCTATTTGGAAAAAAGAAAAAAAGCGAAACAAAACCGGCTCCCAAAACATCTCCGGCCGCCGGAGATCTGGCCGATTTGGATTCAACTTGTTTTAAATAGCGCCCTAATCATCACGCTGGCCAACCTCATGGTGGACCGCGACGACTTCTTAACGGAAGCCGGCCCCGCGATCGCACTCGTGGTTTGCTTTCTGGTATTGATTTATACGCTCATCAGCGCCGTCCGGATGCGCCACTTTTATGACAACCTGCGGGGACAGCGGCTGGCAAAATTGAATTTCGCCCTTATGATTATTGCGTTTCTATGTTGGGCGGGGAGCATTGTGGTGTTCCTGCCATGAATCGCGTGTTGTCAGTCGCCATCGGCGGCGCGATCGGAGCGGTGCTTCGTTACCTCGTGCAAAATTGGTCCTTGGGACGCGTAGGCGCGGCATTTCCTTACGGGACACTCGTCGTGAATGTCTCCGGGGCCTTCTGGATTGGACTGATCATGACCTTTCTTTTGAATCATGTTCACATCTCTCCGTTATGGCGCGTCTTTCTCGTCACAGGCATCCTCGGAGGCTACACGACCTTTTCTGCGCTCACGTGGGAATCCTATGCCTTATGGACGCAAGGCGTTCCGCTCCAGAGCGTGCTTTACACCGGCGGAAGTTTTGCGGGCGGCATGCTCGCGCTCTGGATCGGCGTTTTGGTGGGACGCTCTTTATAATTCATGCCGCCTACGATGTGCCGTTCGGCGCTTTTGGCTGGGCTTCTGGTCAGTCTGACCTTTATCATCTACGGCCCTTGCCTTCATGGAAGCTTTTTATGGGACGACGACGCGCACGTGAGTCACAACACCACCTTAACCACGCTGACGGGCCTGCACGACATCTGGTTCAAACCGGGCGCCGTACAGCAATATTATCCCGTCACCTATACGGCCTTTTGGATCCAATATCATCTTTGGGGACTCCATCCCTTGGGCTATCACATCGTCAATGTGCTCCTGCATGGATGCGACGCGATCTTGTTCTGGATGCTCTTAGAAAGCCTCGGCATCTCCGGAGCCTGGATCGCCGCCTGGCTATTCGCGTGGCATCCGGTCATGGTGGAATCCGTCGCATGGATCTCGGAACTTAAAAATACCCTATCGACCTTTTTTTATCTCATTTCTGTTCTTTGTCTGGTGAAGAGTGAACAGTCGGAATCTGGGGAGGGATGGTTATACGGAATATCTTTCCTCTCGTTTCTCGCCGCGCTCCTGAGTAAAAGCGTGACGGCGACTCTCCCTGTTTCTTTTTTAGTGATCGGCATGTGGATGAACGGCGGATTCTCCAAAAATCGGATTTTAAAGCTTCTGCCGTTTTTGGGAACAGGATGCGGGATTGGCGTTTTTACCCTGCATATGGAACATGAGATGTTCGGTGCGTTGAGGCACGTACGTGATTTTTCCTTCCTGGAACGTGTTCTCCTAGCAAGCCGAAATATTTGGTTTTATATCGGCAAACTTATAGATCCCTCTCCTTTAGTATTTATCTACCCGCGCTGGTCTATCGCGCCGCCGTATCTCGCGCTTTATCTGTATCCCATCGCAATCTTGGCCCTGGCCGGACTTCTGATGTACGGCGGGCGTTGGTGGGGAAAATTTCCATTCGCCTGCTTCCTTTTCTTTGTGATCACGTTAGGCCCTGCGTTAGGTTTTACCAATTTTTATCCGATGCGCTTTTCTTTCGTCGCGGATCATTTTCAGTACCTGGCAAGCTTTGGACTCTTTGCGCTGGCGGGCTGGTCGCTATCGGCACTTTTGGATCTTCTGCAGAACAGACAGCTTTCAATTCCGGGCGTTTTCATCCTTTTATTGATTGGCGCAAATCTCGCGCTGGCCACGAACCGTCAAGCCTGCACGTACAGTGATTCCTTGAGCTTGTGGCAGCATACGTTGAATTTTAATCCGGACTCCGCCATCGTGCATCACAACTTAGGCATTGCCCTTCTCGACCATCAGGAATGGAACTCCGCTGTGGCCCATTTGCGAACAGCCGAAGCGCTGGATCCCACCTTTCCGCAAACGCATTTGGCTCTGGCTTATTTAGCCCTGCACGCGAATCGTCGCGAGGATGCCCTCCATCACTATAAGGAAGCGATCCGTTTAGGAATCAGCGATCCTGTCGTTCTGCGTGATTACGCCGCTCTCCATGAAAAAAAACCTCGCTAAGGACGCTTCGCTTTGGAATGGGATTGTTCCCATGATCATTGTCCTGATGACGGCAATCGCTTTTTTACCCATTTTAAAAAACCACTTCGTCTCCTGGGACGATGACATGAATTTTCTTTTGAACCCGTATTATCGAGGAGTGCACTGGGACACTCTCGCATGGGCCTTTACGCGCTCTTGTCGCGTCGGAGGACTTTACATTCCACTCAGCTGGCTCACGTCCGCGCTGGACTACCAACTTTGGGGGATGAACCCGGCCGGCTACCATGCCGTTAATCTCGTAATCCATATTTGCACGGCCCTCCTGCTTTATGCAACCCTGCGACTTTTATTAGAGCATGACAGTTCAACGAGGACCCACCGAACATTGATCGCGGCGGGAGTGGGAACGCTCTTTTTCTCGATTCATCCCCTGCGTGTCGAGTCTGTCGCCTGGGCAACAGAGAGACGCGACGTGCTTTCGGGCTTTTTCTTTTTAGGAACCCTTTACAGTTATTTGCGATATGAGGCGCTACCGTCCGCCAACCCCAAGAAGCGTTCTTGGTATAGGACCGCTTTCATCAGTTATATGTTTGCGCTTCTTTCAAAACCCATCGTGATGACCTTGCCGGTTCTACTCACCCTTTTAGACCTCTATCCGCTTAAACGATCGGCATGGAAGGAAAAATGGCCTTTTTACGCATTAGCCCTTTCAGCCGCCTTAGGAGTGCTCTACACTCAAAAATTATTTGGCGCGACGGTGTCCCTTGAGCATCTGGGTTTTCTTGAACGGCTGGCTCTTCTCTTTTATGGGAGCGCGTTCTATCTCTATAAGACACTCTGGCCCTTGAAGCTCAGTCCCCTTTATCCGATTGGATCAGCCGTTCATTTGAATGACGCCGTCTATTCCCTCAGTATTGCCGCCGTTCTAGGTTGGAGTATTTTTTTATATCAGGTTCGCATCAAGTGGCCCGCGTTGTTAACCGCCTCGGCATTCTATATCACCTGCCTCCTGCCTGTTTCCGGGTTATTCCAAAATGGTCCTCAGATAGCCGCAGACCGTTACAGTTACCTGCCTTGCATGGCATGGGCGGTCCTTGTAGGGATTTTATGGTCCCATCTGAAAAAATCGTGGCTCAGAAATACCGCGACAGCTCTCATCCTGGCCGGCCTAATGGGATTAACGTGGAAGCAATGCACGGTTTGGCATGACTCGACGACGCTCTGGACTTATGTGCTTGAGCGTTATCCGGACTCTGTCGTGGCGCTGACAAATCTTGGCAATGAACGGCAATATGAAGGACGGCTTGACGAAGCGATTCCGCTTTATCACCATGCATTAGAAATCAATCCTACCTATGCCATGGCCCAGAGCAACTGGGGTGCCGCTTTGCACAAAGAAGGAAAATGGCAGGAGGCCGTGCCGCATTTTGAAGAAGCATTGCGCCTCAACCCGCACGACAGTTTAGCTCAGGAAAGTCTGGGAATGATTTTCGCTGGACAGGGAAAGTTGGATGAAGCGGTGAGCCACCTCGAAGCCGCGCTTGCGATCAATCCCCGCTTAGCGACCGCGCATCACAACCTAGCCGTCATTTTCATGAGCCAGGGCAAAACTCAAGAAGCCGAAAAACAGCTCGCGTTGGCTGGACAATATCCTTAAGACGCGAATCAAATAGCAAACGTCTTTTTCATCCATAGCCAGATAGGAAGGCGCTTGAAACTCTCGGCTTCCCGTTCCCGCACCAAACGCCGCGCGACATCGATCTGACCAGACATGCAAAGGGCATACAGGCGGTAACAAAACATTTCTTGCTGGAAGAATGAGAGTTCTTCGGCCTCACGCAGAGGTTTAATAGCTTCGGCATACTTTCGTTCTGAAAGAAGGTGAACCCCACGCAGGTAGGACGTAACCGCCGAATTCATTCCCGCAGGAGTGTCCAATAATTTCTGTTGATCGGCATTACTGCCCAGAAACCAAAGTGCAGGCGTTTCCAAGGGAGTCTCGGTTAACAAGTGGTGCACATAAGGCATATAGAGATCCAGAGAACCTCCGCGATTATTCAGATACACATTGAGATTGTCTTGAATTTTAAAATAAGGAAATGACGCTACTCGCATGGATTCCGGCCAAAGTCGTTTGATAAGAGAACTACGTCTAAATCGTCTCTCGGCTTCTGTTGTATCGGTCCAAGCCATAGAAAGATTTCTAAATCCTTCTTTTGATCCTGGGGACGTCATCCGCTTTGGAAAATCATCCACGAGGGGGAGTGTCTCTCGTAAGAACTCGTTCAAATAGTCGGAGTCTCCAATAAAAAGAGCTCCCAGTTGTTCGGGTTTCTCAAAACCAAGATTTTTCAACTCCTCCAAAACAACCGGGTCCTGCCATTGCCTGACGAAAAACGCCTCAGGAACGGGACCTTGAGCATGGCGTGTGCCGACCATCATCAAGTCAGCCCCCGATCCATTCCAGAGAGAACAGTCCGTAAAGACGCTGCAGAACGATTTTAAAATGGACTTGGCGCTCTCATCGCTGAGATCGTGCATGGGCAGCCAGTACGTGACCATACCTCCCTCCGCCAAACGTTGTGACATCAGTTCAAAATATTCCCGCGTATAAAGATTAACCACACCCGCGGTCATCGGAGGCGGGGGTTCTCCTGTGATCAGATCGAAACGCTCTTTTGTCGCCTGAAGAAAATAACGTCCATCTTCGATATGCACATGCACTCGCGGATCCCGCAGCGGCTGATCGTTGGGCGAGGGATAAACGATAGAATTCATATCCAGAATATCACGAGAGGTATCCACCACATCGATGGACATAATATGTCGAGTATCCGTCAATGCCTTGGCCGTGCTCCCGACACCGAAGCTGATGAGCAATGCCTTCTGAAGCGTCGGATGAATTGCTACCGGCCAATACACAAAAAGCTTCATATAGCGCCGGGACTGAAACGCCGTTCCCGACATCGAAAACGAATTCGTGATCATTTTGTACGCCACTGTCTTCCCATACCAGTTCATTTTGAGATAGACGATTGTTTCCATCAGCCCTTCTCGTATGGCCGCTATGACGGGCGTTTCGTTTAAATATGTCGGCGCGCCGGAAATCCGTAGATGATGCTGACGCATGTCTCCGAATGGAAACAACAAAAGAGCCGACGCATAGACCGCGATCACCCCAAAGGAGATTCGACCCGTCATATTCCGTCGCAGAAGCAATAAACCCACCACTCCGTAAAGTAGCGCGATAATAAACAAAGAACGTTCTATCCCAAACATCGGAAGCATGATAAAACCGCCCATGAAGGAGCCCCATGCCGCTCCTAAGGTGTTGACCAAGGTTAATAAACCCGTTGTCTGCATTTCCGATTTCAATTCAGAACGAAGCGTAGCACCTATAGAGATAAAGAAGAGACCCGAAATAAATGACACGGGAAACATAAGGGGAATCCCGATGGAGAGGATTTTTAAAGGCTGCATCAATGGCTGCAGATCTAAAACATGCCCATAAGGTTTGACGACCCATGCAAACCCCGCATAACAGGAGACGCACAAGATGCCTGCGATAAAGGCGACGGAACTCGGGTGCCAGTCAGTTCTTTTCCTGTGCGCTCCGGCAAAGCCACCGGCAGCGATGCCCGCAAGAACAATTGCCAACATCAACGCAAACGCTTCCGTCGTCGTTAATACATACAGGGATAAAAAACGAAACCAAACCACTTCCAATGCTAGGAGACAAAAACCAGACAGAAAAACAGCGGACAAGTGGCGTTTTACCGATGTCCCTTGAATCTTTTTCATCGCCATTTCAGGAGGTTGGCCCACAAGCTCTGAATACAGAGGAGTGATTCCCAGAGCTGTAGAGGCGGCAATCATATTTAGTGCTCCCGCAAACAGACCTGTCCCATGAATCCCCAAATGAGTAATCAAGTAACGATCCGAAATCACCACGCCACACATGGCCCCGAACGTATTCCAGCCATAAAGCGTTCCGAGGACAGAACCAAAATTGCGATCAAAGGGGATGAGTGATTTGGTCAAAAGTGGAAGTGTCATCCCCATGGCCGTAGCAGGCAAGAGAAGCAAGATAAAACCCAACAAAAGACGAACGGAATTGATCACCAACGGCTGATCCATCCATCGCGATAGGAATGGCGCAAGAACAGATCCGATATGAGGCAGAAAAAAAATCAATCCCGCACCCGCTACAGCAATCAGGAGCTCCATCCGGGCGTAAAAACGAAGCGGGTGGCCACACTCATCGCCATACTGGGCGGCCAGTGCGTTGCCCAAGGCCAACCCCGCCATAAAACCAGTTAATACCAAACTGGAAGCCCATACACTATTGCCAAAAGCTAGACCTGCTTGGTGAAACCAAAGCACTTCGAAGATAAGCGCCGACGCCCCGGAGATAAAGAAAGCGGCGCTAAGTAGGCGGGTTTTGGTCAATGATTTATTGTGTAGTTCGTCATCATAGCCTCCTATTTGGAGGGTCATACAAATTATACTGCGCATTTACTTTGCGAGGCTGTATATTCCAGAATGGAGATAAGGCATCCGAGAACAAGGAGGGCATCTATGTTTCCACATTTGAGTTTAGGAGAGTTGATTGTTTTGCTGTTCGTTGTGCTCCTGTTGGTAGGGCCAAAACGTTTGCCCGAACTGGCAGCGAGTTTTGGCAAATCAATCAAATCATTCAAAGAAGGTTTACGGGATTCCGCGGAGGAGAAATCCGAGGGACGAGATCCCAAGTCCGCTGAAAAACCGTCCTGAAATCGTTCACAAACATTGGAAAAGTGAGAGATGTGACAGGCAGCAATGGCGCAAATTTTTCACCGGTCAACCAACCTTCTATCTAAAGCCAGTATTTTTGGCGGCTTATTCATTGCTATCGCCCTCATTTATGTGTTCGCGACACTTTCCACGGGACCCTATGTGAACGATCAAAACGTCGTCCGTGAACAACCGATTCCCTTTAGCCATGAACATCATGTCCGCGGCCTCGGAATAGACTGCCGCTATTGTCACACTGCTGTCGAGGAATCGGCTTACGCGGGAATTCCCTCCGCCAAAACTTGCATGAGTTGCCATTCTCAGGTGTGGACCAATGCTGAAGTTCTCGAACCGCTCCGCCAGGCTTACCGCACCGGCCAACCGCTCCATTGGACACGTGTTCATAATCTTCCGCAATATGTCTACTTCAACCACAGCATCCATGTCACCAAAGGAGTCGCCTGCACGACATGCCATGGCGCCGTCAACCGTATGCCCTTAATGTTCCAGCAGAATTCGCTTCACATGACCTGGTGTCTTGAATGCCATCGTCATCCGGAAAATTATGTCGGACCGAAAATGGCGGTGTTCCAGCCCGAGGAGTCCATTAAAGGGGAAGATTTTGTGAAACAGTATCACGTCAAGAATGCGCGAAAACTATCCGACTGTTACGCCTGTCATCGCTGACCATGGGCCCTTCAGAACACTTTAAGCCCCTGCCCATTCTCGAAGCCGCCAAAACGCCTTCGATTGGTGATCGCTTGTCTTCGGCACGAGGCAAAGACTATTGGCGTAGTTTGGATGAATTGGCCGACACCCCGGAATTTCGAAAATATCTCGAGACAGAATTTCCTACAAAGCACGACCTGTGGATGGATCCCATCTCTCGCCGTGATTTTCTCAAATTGATGGGAGCGGGAATGGCCATGATGTTTTTTACAGGTTGCCGCAAACCTTTGCAGAAAATTTTCCCTTATAACGAAAACCCGGAGAACCTTATTCCCGGAAAACCTCTCTTCTATGCATCGGCGTTGCCGATAGGGGGATATTTGCAAGGAATCCTGGCAGAAACGCATGAAGGCCGGCCCACAAAAATAGAAGGCAATCCTCAGCATCCTGATAGCCTCGGAGGGACAGACATCTTCATGCAAGCCGCCGTTCTTGGTCTTTATGATCCTGATCGTTCCCAGACCGTAACCCACAAGGGGGTCATCAGCACTTGGGGCGATTGCGTGAACGCCATGCAGAAAGCCCTTCAAGACCAAGAACCTCTTCAAGGCGCCGGGTTGCGCCTCTTAACAGAAACGGTCACGTCTCCGAGCTTGACCGATCAAATTCAGACCCTTTTAAAACAGTATCCCAAAGCCCGATGGCACCAGTATGAGCCTTTGGCACGCGCCAATGAGGTAGCCGGCTCGACGCTTGCCTTTGGTGAAGTGTTGGAAACACAATATCGTCTCGAGAAAGCGGATGTGATCGTGTCGTTGGACGCGGATTTCCTGAGCACAGGTCCCGGTCATCTTCGCCACGCGCGGGCTTTCGCGGAAGGGCGGAATCTCATCGAGGGGAAACGTCGCATGAACCGGCTGTACGTCATTGAACCTGGACCGACTATTACCGGTGCCTCTGCTGATCATCGCCTGCCGATGCGTGCAAGCGACATTGAACATTTCACACGTGAGCTCGCCAATGAGGTTGGAGTGAAGGGCGGAAAGGGAGTTCAAAATAGCTCGGACGCTACCCATTGGGCGAGAACATTGGCCAAGGACCTTCGCTCGCATCGCGGAGCATCCGTGGTCATCGCGGGGGACAGCCAGCCTCCTGTTGTGCATGCCTTGGTCCATGCGATTAATGCCGCGCTGGATAATGTGGGCACCACAGTGGTCTATTCCGCTTCGGTCCCCAGGTCGCCAGAGAATCCTGTTCAGTCTCTCAAAGATCTTGTGCGTGATATGAAAAACAAACGCGTGGACATGCTCGTGATGCTCGGAGGCAATCCCGTCTATGAGGCACCGGCTGACCTCGATTTTACACGCCATATGGAGGATGTCGCCTTACGCGTTCATTTGGGTCTCTACCTTGATGAGACCGCCGAGATATCGCATTGGCACATTCCACAAGCCCATCCCTTAGAAAGCTGGAATGATGGACGTGCCTCTGATGGAACGGCGACCATTGCACAACCTCTGATTGAACCGTTGTATGGCGGCAAAATTCCGCAAGAAATCATTTCTGTTCTGGTCGGGGAAACGCCGCGCAGCAGTCACGATATTATTAAGGCTTATTGGAAAAACCATTCTCATCGGCTGGACTCGGAACATTTCTGGAGAACCAGTCTTCATAACGGCATTGTGGCGGATTCCGCTTTCCCACTCCGACAGCCCTCGCTCCGAAACGATTGGGGGAAATACGAGACCAAGGATCAGCAAGAAATTGAAATTGTCTTTAAGCCGGATCCCTCCATCGGGGATGGCCGATTTTCCAACAACGGATGGTTGCAGGAACTTTCCAAGCCGCTCACCAAACTGACTTGGGACAATGCGGCGCTCCTGAGCCCTAACACGGCGGCGCGACTTGGCCTATCCAGCGAAGAGGTCGTTGAACTCCGTTTTCAAGGTCGTTCGGTCAAAGCGCCGGTGTGGATCACGCCAGGTCACGCGGACAATTCTGTGACGATTTACCTCGGGTATGGACGTACCCGCGCAGGAAAAGTCGGAAACGGCAAAGGATTTAACGCTTATGCGCTGCGCACGTCAGAAGCCATGACCTTCGGCACGGGACTTGAGATCCATCGAACAGGGGAACGCTATAAGCTTGCTTGCACACAAGTGCATCACAGCATGGAAGGCCGCGATATCGTGCGCGGCGCCTCCCTCGATGAGTATCGCAACGATCCCACCTTTGCTTACAAGGAAAAAGATTTTCCCAAACCTGAAGACACGCTATATAACAGCCCTCCATTGGATTCGGAAGTAGGATGGGGAATGTCGATCGATATGAATCTCTGCACGGGTTGCAACGCCTGCATTCTGGGATGCCAATCGGAAAACAATATTTCTATCGTCGGCAAAGAACAAGTCCTCTTGGGTCGGGAAATGCAATGGATCCGAGTCGATAATTATTTTCAGGGCGCGCCGGAAAACCCTACGGTAACCCACCAGCCCGTGCCCTGTATGCATTGCGAAAATGCGCCTTGCGAGCCGGTGTGTCCAGTCGGGGCCACTGTGCATAGCGACGAGGGATTAAATGAAATGGTCTACAACCGCTGCATTGGCACGCGCTACTGTGCGAACAATTGCCCGTACAAAGTCCGGCGCTTTAATTTTTTCGAGTACGCCGATAACGATACGGAGAGTTTGAAATTAATGCGTAACCCGGACGTCACCGTGCGTGCGCGCGGCGTCATGGAAAAATGCACGTATTGTGTTCAACGGATCAACGCCGCCAAAATCATTTCGGAGAAAGAAAACCGCGACGTGCATGACGGCGAAATTGTGACAGCCTGCCAGGGCGCTTGCCCGACGCGTGCGATTACCTTCGGCAATGTGCGTGACCCCAAAAGCGTCGTTTCCAAACGCAAGGCCGAACCACGACATTATGCAATGCTGGGTGAGCTGGGCGTCCGACCGCGTACCACGTACTTGGCCAAAGTCCGAAACCTCAACCCGGAACTCGCGTCATGACGCAGCGCCCCCTCATCGACCCGAACTTCAGCTACGCGACCGTCACGGATAAAATCAGCTCGATCGTCCTCACCCGTAAAATCTCCGCCAACTGGTTGTTGGGATTGGCCGCTGCTTTTGGGTTGCTCATGGTTATGCTGCTTTCGCTAGGAGTGCTTTTTGCAAAGGGCGTCGGTGTCTGGGGTTTAAACAACCCCGTGGGATGGGGGTTTGATATCACCAACTTTGTGTGGTGGATCGGCATTGGGCATGCCGGCACGCTCATCTCGGCCATTCTCTTACTCCTGCATCAGAAATGGCGGACATCGATTAACCGGTTTGCTGAAGCGATGACGCTTTTTGCCGTCGCCTGCGCGGGAATTTTTCCGGCGGTCCACCTGGGCCGCCCGTGGAAATTTTATTGGCTTTTTCCTTATCCCAACACCATGGGATTGTGGCCGCAGTTTCGCAGCCCTCTCTTGTGGGATGTGTTTGCGGTGTCGACCTATGCGACGGTGTCCTTGCTTTTTTGGTTTGTGGGATTGATTCCGGATTTGGCGACGTTGCGCGATCGCGCGGAGGGGAAACTGCCGCAACTCATTTATGGAATTTTGGCCATGGGGTGGCGCGGCTCGGCCCGTCATTGGCGCCGTTATGAAACCGCCTCTCTCTTGCTGGCAGGCTTGGCCACGCCGCTGGTTGTCTCCGTTCATACAATCGTCAGCTGGGACTTCGCCGTCTCTCTTATTCCGGGGTGGCACACGACGATATTTCCGCCCTACTTCGTGGCCGGCGCCGTCTACTCGGGCTTTGCGATGGTCCTTACCCTGACAATCCCTCTGCGCCAATTTTACGGGCTTAAAGAGTACATCACCGAACGGCATCTCGATAATATGGCCAAAGTGATGTTGGCGACAGGACTCCTCGTCGCTTACGGCTATCTCATGGAAGCCTTTATGGCCTGGTACAACGGCAGCACGTATGAAAACTACATGCTGCTCAACCGTCTTACAGGGCCTTATGCCCCGGCTTATTGGCTGCTTCTGGTCTGCAATATTGGGATTCCCCAGTTGCTGTGGCGATCCTCCATCCGGGCTAATCCTTTGGCCTTATTTGTCATCGCCATTATCATCAATATCGGAATGTGGTTGGAACGCTTTGTCATAATTGTGACGAGCCTGCACCGTGATTTTCTTCCGTCTTCCTGGGGAATGTTTTATCCGACCCGATGGGACATCGGTCTTTTCATCGGATCGCTAGGATTATTTTTATCGCTGCTGTTTCTTTTCATTCGATTTCTTCCCATCATTTCGATTTTTGAGACGCGCGAACTTCTCGCGGAAGAACAGGAACGCCTGCATGAGTAATCTGCGAACCCCTTATGGCTGGATGGCTGAATTCGACCGGCCCGACCTCTTACTGTCCGCCACGCGCTTGGCTTATCAGACAGGTTACCGGAAAATGGACGCCTATACCCCACTTCCTATTGATGGATTGGAAGAAGCCCTCGGAGAAGAAAAGAATTGGCTTCCTTTATTAGTTCTTCTTGGCGGAATGGCTGGAGCCCTTGGCGGTTTTGGTATGCAGTACTTCGCGAATGTCATCCAATATCCATTGATTATCGGAGGCAAACCTTACAACAGCTGGCCTGCCTTTATTCCAATTACTTTTGAATTGGCTGTATTAGCAGCGGCCGGCATGGCAGTCCTGGGAATGCTGGCGCTTAATGACCTTCCGACGCCTTATCACCCGGTTTTTAGTGTCCCGCGTTTTGAGTTGGCATCGCGGCAGGCTTTTTTTCTTTGCATCGAATCCCGTGACCCTCACTTTGATAGGGAGAAAACCCGAGAATTTCTAGAAGGCTTGAAACCAGTTGGCGTGTATGAGGTAGCGCCATGGTAAAACGGCAACCCGCTTTGCCATTGGTCATCCTCTTGGCCCTTAGCGCCTGTAACGACATGGACCATCAACCCAAATTTAAACCGCTGGACCCCAGCGCTTTTTTTAGTGATGGACGGTCCGCGCGTTCTCCGGTACCAGACACCGTCGCCCGCGGAGAGCTGCGTCTGGATGACTCTCTCTATACTGGAAAAGTAAATGGGAAAGAGGTAGAGAACTTTCCGTTTCCCATTACCGCAGACATTTTGGCTCGCGGCCAAGAACGCTACGACATCTTCTGCTCGGTTTGTCATGGTCGTGTGGGAGACGGGCAGGGCATGATTGTCAAACGCGGGTTCCCGATGCCGCCCTCTTACCACATCGACCGGTTGCGCCAAGCACCGGTCGGACATTTTTTCGATGTCATCACGAATGGCTACAGCAGAATGTATTCTTATGCTGAACGCATTCCGGTGAAAGACCGTTGGGCCATCATCGCCTACATTCGTGCGTTGCAGCTTAGTCAAAATGCGTCCCTATCGAATCTTCCAGCCAAAGATAGAGACGAACTGGAAAAAATCCGATGACACAGCTTTGCTGCTCCTATCTTTTTGCTTATCTAGTGATTCTGGGGATCGCTCTAGGATGCCTCGGACTTCTACTCCTCCATGGATTGGTCGGAGGGGAATGGGGAAAAGCGAGTCGACGCATCCTGCAATCCGGCGCCAATACGATACCCTGGCTAGGAGTTCTGTTTGTTCCTGTGTTGCTCGGTCTCCGCCATATCTATCCCTGGATGGATCCCGTGCAGCTGATGAATGGCTCGTATAGCGCAGGGCACAAACAATTATATTTTCATGTTCCTTTTTTTATCCTACGTGCCACGTTATATTTTGTTCTGTGGTCATGGATGGGATCACATCAGCGCCGAACGACGCGCGGGAGTGCCATCGGGCTATTGCTGTATGTGCTCACGGTCTCGTGGGCTTCTTTTGATTGGATGATGTCTCTCGAGCCCCAATGGTCTTCTTCCATCTACGGAGCGATGATCATGATAGGGGATGTTCTGAGTGCATTGGCTTTCGTCCCCTTAGTTCTGAATTGGCAAGCACGCCATGCGAAGAAGCCGTCGGAAGTTCCGGCGGATACCACGCATGACCTCGGAAACCTTCTATTGGCTTTCGTGATGCTCTGGGCTTATATGGGGCTGTCGCAGTATCTTATTATTTGGTCAGCCAACCTGCCGGATGAAATCGGCTGGTATCTTGCCCGTCAGCGCGGAGGATGGCAAGCGGTCGCCATTGTTCTCATTCTTTTTCAGTTCACACTTCCCTTTCTCCTTCTGCTGGCGCGGCAGCGCAAGCGAAAACTCGTCAGCTTAGCTCGTGTGGCCGGCCTTATTCTCGTTCTGCGCGTTGTGGACATCTTCTGGTTGACAGTTCCGGATTTTAGTCCTGGGCGTTTTTCTCTCCATGTGTTGGATTTTGCCGCACTGGGGGTACTCGGTTGGGTTTGGATGGTGGTTTTTCGCCATCAGCTGGACATCCTGGAGACCGCATGAGCACCCCGAAAGCTCCTTTCGAAACAAAAGATATTCATAGCGGCATGCTTGTGTCGCTCATCGGCGCCTTTCTGATCCTGCTCGGCGGAACTTTATTAATCACGCAGTTATTACATCGTTATTTTATAAGCCGTCAGCCGCGGAGCAATCAAGCCTCGTCTCCCTGGACGTCCGCGCCGGCCTTGCCGCCCGAACCTCGTTTGCAAGTGAATCCCGCCGTGGACCTTCTGCGCATGAGAGATGTGGAAAATGTCACCCTCCAAAACTATGCTTGGGTTGACGCCGATAAAGGAATCGTACGCATTCCCATCGCGCGCGCGATGGCGATTCTGGCAGAACAAGGCCTGCCATCGCGTCCCGTTCAAAAAGAGGCTTCCCAGTGAAGAAATGGCTTTGGTGTTTAATGATCATGGGATTCACCACGGCTTATGCCAGTACGCCCGAACACCAAAATGATGTCTTGAAAAAAGTCGGCTTCACGCAAAATCTGAATGCATCCTGTCCCCTCAATCTCATTTTTCAAGATGAAACAGGGCACACCGTACCGCTGTCTACCTATTTCGGAAAGAAGCCGGTGTTGCTCAATCTTGTTTATTTTCAATGCCCCATGCTTTGCACCGAGGTCTTAAACGGCACTGTCCGAACATTGCGCGCGATGCCGCTAAAAATTGGAACCGATTTTAATGTGGTGACAGTCAGCTTTGATTCCCGGGAAACCCCCCGATTGGCCGCCGCCAAAAAAGCGATGTATCTAGATCGCTATGGCCGACCTGGCGCTGCCAGCGGATGGGCCTTTCTTACAGGAGCAGCCCCTTCGATCCAAGCGTTGGCGGATGCGGTCGGATTTCATTTCGCTTATGACAAGGACATAGACCAATTCGCGCATGCCTCGGGCATTATTATTCTCACACCCGAGGGCCGTATCTCTCATTACTTTTATGGAGTGGAGTACCCGGTTCAAGAGGTTCGTCTGAGTTTGGTTGAAGCCGGGCATGGAAAAATCGGCTCCCCAGTCGATCACTTGCTGCTTTACTGCTACCACTATGATCCAACGACCGGGCGCTATGGCTTGTCGATCATGCGCGTTCTTCGGGTGGCTGGCATCGCCACATTTTTATTGCTCGCCACGTTTGTCATCACCATGCTGCTGAAAGAACGTGCCGATCGTCTCTCAACGAGAACCGGCTGATGTGGAATTTTCCATTATTCCCCGACCAGGCTTCCACCTTCGCGCCGGCTGTGGATTCGCTCTTGGCATTCTTATTGGTCGTGACCGCCTTCTTTTCTTTGCTCATTGCTCTTCTCATCCTCTTTTTTGCCATTAAATACCATCATAAATCCGTCGCCGACAGACGCGGAGCCGTTGACTCGCACCTTCCATTAGAGTTGGTATGGACTGCGATTCCCCTGGCCATCGTGATCGTCGTATTCCTGTGGGGGGCCCGTGTTTTTTACCAGATGAAAACCATACCTTCCCATGCTCTTGAAATTTTTGTCGTGGGCAAACAATGGATGTGGAAAATTCAACATCCGGAAGGTCAGCGCGAAATTAATACCTTGCATGTGCCGATGGGCCGGCCGATTGAGCTCACAATGATCTCCGAAGATGTCATTCACGACTTCGCCGTCCCTGCTTTCCGTATCAAACAAGACGTCCTGCCGGGGCGTTATACCAAGCAATGGTTCCAAGCGACGAAAACAGGCGAATACCATCTCTTTTGCAACCAATATTGTGGAACGCTTCATGCACAGATGATCGGAACTATTATTGTGATGACACCCGTCGATTATGCGCATTGGTTAAGCGGTGGGGACTCAGAATCCACGATGTCGTCACCAGTAACTGGATTGACTTCCTTGGTGATGGGAGGGAACACCTTATTCAACAAGGAGTTCAACTGCATCAGCTGTCACAAGCATGACGGAACAGGGCAGGGACCTTCTTTGCAGGGTCTCTTTGGCCGCAAGGTCGAGCTCGAAGGGGGAGGCTTCGTCACCGTTGATGAAGGATACATTCGGGAATCCATTCTTCAACCCAACGCGAAAATTGTCAAAGGGTATAAACCGGTCATGCCCACCTACCAGGGCCAGCTGCAAGAAACGGATATCACCCAACTGTTGGCCTATATTGAATCCCTGAAGGGGTCCCCATGAACGAGCTGAACTATATCACGAACGACTATAGCGTGAAATCCTGGTTATTGACGAAGGACCATAAACGCATCGCGTTGATGTATTTGATTGCGATCACATTCTTTTTTTTCTTAGGGGGAATGGCCGCGCTCCTGATGCGTTTGGAACTTCTCACACCGCAAGCCGATGTCGTCCAAGCCGAAACCTATAATAAATTGTTTACGCTACATGGTATTACCATGGTTTTCTTCTTTTTAATTCCCGGAATACCGGCGGTGTTGGGAAATTTTCTATTGCCTCTCATGCTGGGAGCACGCGACTTGGCTTTCCCACGATTGAACCTCACGAGTTTTTATCTGTATGTGGCTGGCGCGCTATTTGCTCTCTCGGCCGCTATTCTGGGCGGGGTGGATACCGGTTGGACTTTTTACACCCCGTACAGCAGCACCTATTCCAACACGCATGTGATCACGATGGCCGTGGGTATTTTTATCACGGGCTTTTCATCGATTTTGACCGGCTTGAATTTCATCGTGACGACACACAAGATGCGGGCTCCAGGGCTCACGTGGTTCCGATTGCCGCTTTTCGTTTGGGCTCACTATGCCACCAGTTTCATTATTCTTCTTGGGACACCGGTCATTGCCATCACGCTTTTGCTCGTGGGTTTAGAGCGGGGGTTCCATATGGGAATCTTTGATCCGGCGTTAGGCGGTGATCCTCTACTTTTCCAGCATCTGTTCTGGTTTTACTCGCATCCGGCGGTGTACATCATGATCCTTCCGGCGATGGGGGTGATCAGCGAAGTGATTCCTTGCTTTTCCCGCAAACGGCTTTTCGGTTACCGCTTTGTCGCTTTTTCGAGCATGGCCATTGCCGTTTTGGGATTTCTGGTGTGGGGACATCACATGTTTATTAGCGGCCAATCGATCTATGCCGGACTTGTCTTTTCATTCTTAAGCTTCCTTGTAGCGATTCCTTCAGCCATAAAGGTATTTAATTGGACCGCCACGCTCTATAAAGGCCGCATTTATTTACAAACGCCGATGCTTTACGCGTTGGGCTTTATCGGATTATTCACGATTGGGGGACTAACAGGAATTATGCTCGCGGCGTTAGGATTGGATGCACATGTCCATGACACCTATTTTATTATCGCGCATTTTCATTACATCATGGTGGGGGGCACGATTATGGCTTATCTCGGAGGGATTCACTTCTGGTGGCCTAAAATCTCCGGCCGGCTCTACCCCGAATTTTGGGGAAAACTCTCGGCCATGATTGTCTTCATCGGATTTAATTTAACGTTCTTTCCTCAGTTCATCCTCGGCTATTTGGGCATGCCCCGGCGCATGCATGTCTATCCTCCAGAGTTTCAGGTGCTCAATGTCCTGTCGACCGCCGGCGCATCGATCTTGGGAGTCGGCTACCTGCTACCCTTGATTTATCTGATCTGGTCCGTATTTTATGGTCGAAAAGCCGGCCCCAATCCATGGAACGCTACGGGATTGGAATGGACAACGACATCCCCACCCCCGACTTCAAACTTTGAAACGATTCCTGTCGTGACGGAAGAAGCCTATGACTACACATCGCGACCAGAAATTCCTTATGTCTAACCCAGAACTGTCGCATCAGTTTGAGACACTCGATCAGCAAGCGGAAGCCTCCTCCTTGGGGATGTGGGTCTTTCTTGTCACAGAAGCGCTTTTCTTTGGCGGGCTTTTTCTTCTCTATACAATCTACCGCCTAAAATTTCCGGAGATATTCATGGAATGCAGCAAGCTGATGGACTTAAGACTGGGAGCAATCAATACGGGCATCCTACTGACCAGCAGTCTTACCATGGTCTTTGCGGTTCACTCCTCGGAAAAAGCCGAAAAAAATTCAACGGTGATATGGATTCTCGTCACGATGCTCTTAGGCATAGCCTTTCTGAGTATAAAAGGGTTCGAATACCATCAAAAGGTCACAGAGCATCTTGTCCCCGGCCCAACATTCCAGCTGGACTCCATGCATTACCGGGAAGCTCAGATTTTTTTCTCACTTTATTTCGCGATGACGGGACTCCATGCCCTCCATATGATTGTAGGCTTGGGGGTGCTCGCTGTGATCGCCGCAATGGCCTCGGCCGGAAGGTTTACGCGAACCTATTCGAATCCAGTTCACATCGTGGGTTTGTATTGGCATTTCATCGATATCATTTGGATCTTTCTCTTTCCGCTGCTTTATCTGATAGGAAACCGCTGATGGAACATGAGCCAATGACAAAATTTGCTTACTTTAAAATTTATCTCCTGCTGATGGCGCTCTTGGCGTTAACCGTGGGAGCCGTCTATGTGAATCTCGGGCCTTGGAATAGTCTCGTGGCAATGGCCATCGCTATTGCCAAAGCTCTTTTGGTCTTCCTGTTCTTCATGCACGCCCGCTACAGCGCTCGCCTCATTTGGATCTACGCGGCGCTCGCGGTCATTTGGATCGCACAACTCATCGCCGGAGTCCTCGCGGACGTGACCATGCGCGGTTAAGGTTCCTAGAGGCCTATCTGTACAAGCCATTCGACCCATCCTATTCGACCTATCTATTTTTACCCGAATGACATCTATGACGTCTCAAGAAATCCTTATACACTTAAGCGTTTCAGGCGTGCATCTTGCACGTTTGATTTCTTATGCCGATGAATCTCACTCGCCTCACAGCCATTCTACTCATCCCGCTTCTCCTGCGTGATTCGCCTATAGCGCAGGCTTATTCAAATTCAATAAGTCTACGAGTCATCCCCCATGAGTTTTTAAACAATCAAGCAATTCCACAACCGGGAGACTGCTTTACAGAGAGCTCTATTACACAGCCATCAGCCATTACGATCTTTGTCAAGGCAGGTCAGCTAGAAACGTCGGGTGGCGCTCTTTCTAGTTTTACGAATATCCTGCAATGCTATCTTAATTCCAAAATCACATTGCAACGTGCCGTCATAGGCATTCTCGAATTTTTGGACACTGTGACGGATTCGGCCGATATACCCTACGCGCAGTTCGTTAGCGACATTTTAGAAACGGCGCATCATGAAGGGCTGAAACCCATAATTTCAATTCTTGCAGACGCGTCTAAACAGGCCCTACGGCGGGTAAAAGGAATACCGGCCGCCATGGCACGTCTCCCACCCCATTTCCCGCGAAGTATACGAGAATGGGAAAGCCTACCGGGATATATGCTGCCCGATACCATTCCCGAATCTTTGGCATTATCCTTCAAAGACTCCATAGAGACAGTCGGTCCCATGATCTGGAATCTACCCGTGATGATCGCCGCTCCTCATGCTCGCGGTCAAATCGATCATGAATTCGTCAAGAAAACGTTTTACGAAACCAGCTCCTCTTTCTATAAACTTGGAAGTGAATTGCAATCTCGCGGTCTGATCCCAAAGGGGAATAACGACGATTTTCTGATTTATAAAAAGGCCTTTGATGAACTTCTTAAAAATGCCTTGGATAATATTTTTGACCTTCAGAATAGACAACTTGTTTCTCAGAGAAAAAACCGCGTGAAAATGTCTGTGCGTGCCGGCGTCCAATTCTGGGCATTTGAAACCCATGACAATGGAAATGGGATGGCAGATCAAACCGTTGCCGACTTTGGCTACTCCAAGATAATCTTTGATAACCTCCAACGACTCCATGTCATCCGTATGTCAATCGACACAAAACACGGAGACGATCCACCCCAAGAGAAGATCTTTATGCCCTACGCCGCCCCGATCATTCAGCAGGGCAAACGTCTTCGCCCAGGAACATCCGCCAGCATTGTTTTTCCTGTTCTGCCCGTCCAAAACCATTCAACTCATTCCCGCCCTATGCGTGAAGATGCTTGAGGATGTGAAGCGCATTGCTCACTCTCCATCCGTCGAAGTACAATGACGGAACTTCACATGAATTAAACGAAGGACACATGCTATTCAATTCTTTTCCTTTCTTACTCCTGTTTCTACCGTGCGTACTGCTAATCACGCTCTGCTTAAAAGGGAAACACCTATTGGCGTGGATTGCCATTTCGAGTTACGTGTTTTACCTCTTTGCTGGGCATGCATGGTTCCTGGTGCCGATGTTGGCAACAACGCTGATGGACTTCAAGCTGGGGATCGCCCTCGAGAACTCAAAAAACCCTCTCACCAGAAAACTGATTCTAGGGTGCTCTCTGGGTAGTAGCCTGATCCTGTTGGCGACCTTCAAGTATTCGGGTCTTTTTTTTGATGCCCGGTGGACAGCTTGGATATTGCCAGCGGGAATCTCTTTTTACACGTTCCAGACAATGTCCTATATGATCGATATCTACCGCGGCCAGGCTTCTGCGCAGCACGACTTTTGGTGTTTTGCCAGTTTTGTGTCCTTCTTCCCGCACCTCGTCGCGGGCCCGCTGACCCGTCATGATCAATTAATCCCGCAACTAAAACAGGCCGAGAAGCAGGGGATCGAGCCCCGATGGGACGCGGCCGTGTTTTTATTTTTTATCGGCTTGTGCAAAAAAACTCTTCTGGCCGATCCTATTGGCCGTCTGATTGATCCGGTCATCGCCAATACGCGAATGATGGGCTTTACATGGGCCTGGACATGCGCTCTCGGATACAGCATCCAGATTTATTTCGACTTTAGCGGATATTCTGATATGGCCATCGGTCTCGGACGGTTTTTTGGAATCGAACTCCCTCAAAACTTTAACAAGCCTTACACCGCCATGAATCCCAGTGATTTTTGGAAACGTTGGCATATCACCTTAAGTCGATGGATGCGGGATTATCTCTATATTCCATTGGGTGGAAACCGCAGTTCACAGGCAAAGACGATCTTTGCATTAGGGACAACCATGTTTCTCGCTGGACTTTGGCATGGCGCACGTTGGACCTTCGCTGAGTGGGGAATGTACCACGCCTTTTGGCTCATGATTTATCACCGTTACCAAAACTGGTGGGATAACGCTCACCCCTTTGTCCAACAATCATTAACGTTCACAATGGTAACGGCAGGCTGGGTGTTGTTCCGGGCCCCTTCTTCAGAAGCTGTAGGAAGATGGTTTTCGCGTCTATTCGATTTCGCAAGCCTTGCACATGCGCCAAGGTTGCCGATCATGTTATTGCCTTTGATTCTTCTGGGACTCCTGATCGAATACCGTCTGCCGGTCTTCAGCAAAGGAAAATGTTTTCATGATATGAATTCATATTCCCAAATTGGCTTTGGCGTCCTAGCCGCGGCAGCGCTTTTGTTTATGCATCAATCCTCCAAGTTTCTTTATTTCCAGTTTTAGATGAACCGATTTCTGGTCACATTGACATTGTCCTGTTTGGCGATCTCATGCCTGATCTATTGGGCGGATCCTCGTGGACATTATCACCGCCCTAATCCCCTGAATTCGCTTCACCTTCTAAGGGAGAACGAGGTATGGACCTGGCCCTCAAGCAATATCGATGAAAGAGAAGCCAAACACCGTTATCTTGATCTTATCCCTCCGCCCAATACCGTTCTCTTCGGGAGCTCTCGGGCCATGGTGATAGGCCAGCGCGCTTTTAACTCTAAGCAGTCCTTTTTCAATATGGCTGTGACAGGCGCCGTCTTAGCGGACTACGAAGCCTTTTGGCAGCATCTCACATCTCGAAACCCGTTGCCCGAAACGATCGTTATTTTTTTAGACCCCATGATATTTAATGACGCCACCCCTTCACCTTATAATCACCTTGGCTTTGATATCCCATTTCGCCAACGCTTGGCCCCGCGATGGGCGCAACCCTTTGTCGGACTTCATGTGGTGTTCGACGCCGTTCAGGATTTCTTCCAGTGGCAGAATCTCTTAGCCGCCATAAAACAGCTGGGTCTGAAAATAGGTTGGCTAAAAGGCGACCCCTCAGAACAATTTAAGGGTTATCACGCTGACGGATCGATCACGCATGCCTTTTGGGATACACAATCGAGCGTAACCCTTAGCAGAATCGTCACGTTGTCAGTCATCCTCCATGGGAAGCTAAACGGGCTCGAGAAGCCCTATGATCCCGAAGCGGTGCGTCTGTTCAGCGAGTTCCTACAAGAGCTTACCGCGCATAGAATTAGCGTCTACGTTATACTGCCGCCTTATCAACCTTATGGCTATCGGATGTTACAGTCGATTCCTGAATACCGCGATTCTTTAGAGGAGTTTGTCCATCTCTATCAGAACTTCAGAAATTCTTCTCCGGACATCCATTTCTGTGACGCCCGTAATGCAGAAGACATGGGATGCAGCGAAGGAGAGTTTGCCGATTTGTTTCATTTCAATGCCGCATGCGCTTCCAAAGTAGTCAAGCATTGCGTGGATCCCTTAAGGGATTAGGGATTATGGCCAGCGTGCTTGAAACATGCCGTTGCCGCCGCCGAATGTGCGGGTGCCTCCAATCTGAGCTAAATTCCAGGTGAACGAAAGCACTAGACTCACGTTTTGGTTAAAGTCGATCCTTAACGGGACGCGGAGTTTGAACGCGTTGTCTGTCACGTAAAGCCGTTCCGTTGAGGCGCCCGTGGCCAGACGATCCCAGGTGAAGGCGGCGTAAAACCCGAGCGGCATAGACACTTTGGGGGACCAGACCCAATCCCATTCCACGTAGGGGAGGGCTTCCCAACGCTGACGATCGAAACGGTCCGCCGTCGTCGAGCTCTCATAAACCACCAGACGGCGATAGATGTCCAGGCCCGTCCGCACTCCCTTTTGGGTGATACGCCAGTTTTTCTCCACCTCCGCGCGGTAAGCCGTTTTATTAAAATCCTGATCCCGGACTCCCGCGTCGTCATCGATGCTGCGGCGGTGGTGTTCCCATTCCGCGGTTAGCCGCCAGTCCCCTTGCCAGAAGCGAAAGCTGGCGCGACGGGCCTCATGATTGAATACCCGATCCGGATCGGTGAGTGCGCGCTTAATCGGCGATTCGTATTCAAACGACGTTTCCATGGCCGCAGTTCCCGTTTTCCACACTCCCTTGAGCAGCGTATTGGAGGGACGCCGTCGGTCCGTCTCGCCGCTCACGTTTTTGTTGCTGAAATTGAAATCCACGAAGGTGTAGTCGGCCTGCAGGTAAAGAGCGTCGGTGCCGATGAGCATGCCGCCGCCGATGTCCGAATTCTGCTTTAGCGTTGTCGGCTGGCCAAAGGCCCGCAATGAAAAAAATCGCCCCAGGCGATACTGTCCCTCCAAGAGCTGATAGAGAGAATGTTCCTCGAAATCATCGTGTTCGCGAAGCTGGTACCCCAGGTAGGTTCCTGTAGTCAAAAAAGCGCGGAACCCCGCCTCGCGGCGAATGAAGAGTTCTTTGGTGTCGAGGCTGCCTTCGCTGTTGCGAAAAAAGGCGCGCGGCAGCTCCTCACCGGGCGCCGGCGTCCAAAAAGGACGGTAGGCCAAAAGATGCGTGAAATATTCAGCGTCGACCCGCTTTTCGGAGTTCAGATCGGCAAGATTGTACTGGTCGTTGCCCGTAAAAAGGGCCCAGCTTCGCACCGGACATGCGCAGAGCCAAA
>Ga0207070_1042_pt1 | contig 28603 bp, 21 predicted proteins | sample Alteio_BWMinHeat_92_FD_153591 | JGI IMG/M metagenome (GOLD analysis project Ga0207070, IMG submission 153591) | Enriched cells from forest soil in Barre Woods Harvard Forest LTER site, Petersham, Massachusetts, United States -... | ecosystem: Environmental > Terrestrial > Soil > Temperate forest >...
GACGCGCTCACCCTCATCTTGAAAAACCACGCCTCGACCAGCCACGACGACGTTTTCGATCTCTGAGGGCGAGTGCAGGCAGAGCAGGCCCCACATCTCAGGGAGGACTAACGGCGGCGGTCTGGGCAACCGGGCGGGCCCGGGTTGTTGCCCGGGATTACCTGGGGCACCGGGGGCGCCGGGGAAGACGAGCAGAACGAACAAGCGGCCAGCGGGGTCCTAGCCGTCAAGCGAGATCCCCGCCGGCCCGGCACCGCCCCGGCGCTCGGTCTGCGCGCCGGCGGCGATGTCCCGCCATTCTATCGCAGACCAACCTGGAAAGGGAGAACCGACCATGTCGTTCCACAGTTGGCTGCAAAACCTCCGATCCGCCTTAGCGCCGCGCCGGGGCCAAAGTCAGCACCGGCGGCGGGGCTCGCTTCGAGCCGCGACGTTTCGGCCAGATCTCGAAGTCCTGGAAGACCGCCTCACGCCAAGCTTGTACTGGGGTGGCAATTACCCCCTCAGTGAGTTCGACCTGACAGAGGCGACACCGGCCACAACTCGATCGGCTACCGCCGACTTCAACGGCGACGGCCGGTCCGACATGGTCACGGTGAACTACTGGACGGACACCGTCAATCTGCTGCTGGGCAATGCCGACGGCACGTTCAGCGACGCCGGTATCGTCGCGACCGGCGCGTACAGTGTGGCGGTCGGCGACTTCACCAGCAACGGCATCACCGACCTGCTCGTCGGCCGTTTGAACGACTTGGCCGTTCTGCCCGGCCACGGCGACGGCACGTTCGGCGCACCGATCGGCAGCAGTTTTGTCCCAACCACGATGTGGTTGGCTGTGGCCGACTTCAACGGCGACGGTCGGCTCGATGTCTTCACGGTCGAACAGTCTGACGACTTGGGGGGGACGTTTGCGTACCAATGCCTGGGCTGGGGGGACGGGACCTTCGACGTGCAGAACAGCTTCGGGGGGATCGGCCTGGACACCATCGGGGTCTGGACCGGGGACTTCAATGGCGACGCGCGCCCGGACGTGGCGGTCGCAGACAACGACTACGGCGGCGAATCCGCCGAGGTCGTGGTGGGGCTCAATGACGGCAACTGGCCTGACCTGATCCTCCCGCGGCTGCAGGTCTCGGGCGTGAGCGTCACGGAGGGGAACACCGGTACCGTCTCCGCCGTCTTCACCGTGGCGCTCTCGTCGGCGTCTACTCAGCAGGTAACGGTTCAGTACGCCACCGCGGACGGCACCGCCACCGCCGGCAGCGACTACCAGGCCGCCACGGGCACGCTGACAATTCCGGCCGGGCAGACCACGGGAACGATCACCGTGCTGGTGAAGGGCGACCGACTTCCTGAGCCGAACGAGACGTTCAACCTCAATCTCAGTGCCGCCACCAACGCGAACATCACCGATGGTCAAGGCGTGGGGACCATCGTGGACGACGAGCCGCGCATCAGTATCAGCGACGTGAGCAAGTACGAGGGCAAGAAGGGACACACGACGTTGTTTTCCTTCACGGTCACGCTCTCGGCAGCCTACGACCAGCCGGTAACGATGTCGTTCGGCACTGTTGACGGTACCGCGAAGACGAGCGACCAGGACTACGTCGCCAAGACCAGCACGTTGACCTTCGCTCCCGGCGAGACGACCAAGACGATCACCATCGAAGTGAAGGGCGACAGCAAGACGGAAGCCGACGAGACGTTCTACCTGGACGTGTTCGCCAACAGCAGCAATTCGCTGTTCACTAAGAATCGCGGCATCGGGACGATTTTGAATGACGATTGAGCGGGTTGTCAAGAAAGCGGCCGGCGAGGTCATTAGCCATAATGACCTCCGAACCCCGGAGGACTAAAGTCTCCGCTCGCCCATGCCTTTACTTGCCCTCGATGCTAGCCGTAATGACGCATTTATTTACCATCGTCGACAAAAATGACCAGGATATATTGTCGAATGGTGGCACCTTCAAAAGTTCCGACCATTGAAACGGAAGGAGTGAACCATGGTTGATCCGCAGGCCCTGATCAAGCGATTGGAGCGATCAAGTCGGTGGTGGAAGAGGCTGGCCATTGGCGCCATGGTTGGTCTCTTCATTGTTCTCTTAACAGGGGGCGCCATGATCGTTTCCCAATGGCAGGAAATCCAAGCCGAACACCAGCGAACCGAGCAGGCTCTGCGGGAAGCTGAGGCCCAGAAGGACCAAGCCCAGCGGACTTTGTATTTCAGCCATATCGCCCTCGCCGAAACATTCCGGTGTTGATTATGGCCGGTGGCGCCGACCGGCGGGCTCGTCGTGAAGAAGCCAATGCTATCTATCGACGGATTCAGGTTCAGGCAGATTTGATTGTCTTCGAAGAAGCCGATCACATGAAGTTGTTCCAGACAGACCCGGAACAATATAAACACACTGTCTTGGGTTTTCTAAGGAACGTTGAGTAGTTCAAGTCGCAAGGATTGCCAATGTCGGACCCAAGGAATCCTCATGCGCTCCGCCCGCCACGTCAATCGGGGTTCTCACCGCCACTCTTGACACCTTCACAGCCCTTGCCTCGGCCGGTAGAATTGAGGCGCAGTTGCGGGGGCCGTGCCCGCCCTTCAATCCATGCGTGCAACCGAGCCCGCCGATCCTGCAAGGACGGCGGGCTTTCGTCTTTAACACAGGAGACTTTGTGATGGACTCCGAGCAGACGACGTACCGCACTGTGCCAAGCCGGCCTGTCCAGCTCCCGCGCGCCCTCGCCGTGTTCAATGCACTAAACCCCGATGAGCAGGGGAGGATCTTAGAGCAGTACGAGCGTTTGACCCGCGCCCCCGTCGGACAGGGCGCGTGGAAGGCGTTTCAGCCCTTTGGCAAGGCTCCGGGCCTGAAGCTGCTACGGGTGGGAGATGACCTGAATGTCATCTTCCGCCTGATTGAGGGCCGCCAGCCTGAGGTGGTCGACATCGTGTGGGCATGATCAGCTGCCACTCGTGAACTCCACTGCTTGGCGCAGGGAAATGATGGGGTGCTCATGGATGTTCAGAACCTGTCTGCGCCATTCGTCTTTCCAAGGATCGTGTGGCCGCATCATCATTCCCCCAATGCCGGGCGGAAAATGTCCACAATGTACTGGTCCAAGTGGATAACTCTGTTTTTCCAGGCGAACCGCGTGCGGAAAAGAGCTGAGGTGGCGAAGGCCAACGGACCTGGGTTCATTGGTGTGCTTTGCAAGCCATTTCGGCAGCCGGCTCTTATTTGATTTCGGCAATGCGGCTTGGAGAAATCATTATGCCCTGATGCTGTGGGGCTGCTATTGCCCCAGCTTTGCCCTCATGCCGTTTGAACATAAATCGGGATCAGGTCCTAGTCCGGGTTGCGCTTCAACTCTAAGACGCAAACTGAATGAACAGCAGCACGAAAGGGCTGATGCAGTGTAAAAGTCCCAACGCTGAACGGACGGGCCTTTTTACAAACTTGTTACCTTTGCGCGGACTACCGCCAGGTAGACTTGACGTGACATACTAATTGATGGGGACCCGCCCACTGTACATGGGGCGTTCAGCTCCGACGGGAAAACCCTGGCCTCGGCCCGCGGCGATGGAATCGTGAAGCTCTGGGATGCAGGCAGATTTGTTGGAAGAAGTGACAGAAGTAATGGAAGGTTACGCTCCGACACCGGAGATTTTCAACTTTGGGATTCTTTCTTATGCAAAAGCTTTTGCCTCATCGGCTGGGAATCGGCCTGACCTCTTTGGCCCTATTTGGCTTCTGCGGGAGTGCTCCAGATTTGCCTTCCCCCACGGGCGAAGCACCGAAACCAGACGCATTCGGCAAGTTACCGAAAGTCGCTATTTATGACCGCGACCCCCATCACATTTGGAATCGGCTGTACGCGGCCCTGTACGTGAGGACCACCAAGGATGGCCAAGTATATGGCAACGATGAACTGGACCCGTTTCTCTGGCCCGACAGCAAGTACTTGCTGACCGAGCTCCGTTATCAACAAGTCCTTGCTCTTCTCGACGAATTCCAAGCCACGAACTGTGCAAAGCTGATCCGGGACCCTCTGAAGAAGGCTATGTTCCAGCGTGACCTCTGGGCGATTTTCGATTGGCTGGCCGACTACGATCCTGAACATCAAAAGGAGAAAAGACATCGGCGCGAGTTGGGCAAACGCCTAGGTCGGATCATCGGCCAAGTGGCTTTGTCCGCAGAGGAAATTCGGGGTCTGCCTGACAATTATGCGGTCGCGGTGGGCTCCAAGACTTTTCCACCCAAGCACGATCCGTCTGATCCGAAGAAGCCGTTCTTGCCCCCGGAGCTGTTGGCCACCGATGGCCCATGGGTGCTCCTGGGAGTGCGCGGGGGTCTGCTGGCTGCTCCCTTTCATGTGCAATTCTTCGGTGGGCGGTCGGCGTTTTTCGTCTTGATGAAGCTGCCCCAAGGGCGGAAAGCGACCTTGGATTATTTGCAAAAACTCCGTTCTTTCCCCAATCCCTTAATGCCCCGACCGGCGGACCGAGGTGGCCCTGGCCCACCCTTGCCGATCCTAAACCCGGACTTGCCCCAGTTCCCTGTCGGAACCCAAGTGGCCCTTGTGCGAGAGATGATGCTTATCGACAACCAGGGGACAATCACACCGACTCGGCTTATTGAAGCCATTCAGTTTCGTGTCTTCCGCGACATACCCGGAAAAGAGAATGTCCCTCTAGAGAGATTTGACTTCCTCTACTCCAGGCAGGATTTTTACGAGTTCCAACTGCGGCGCAAGGACCTGTTTTCGGAAAGGGCTGGCGGCCTACACCCAGTCGGGTCCCAAGAAGAGGAATCAGCTTACCACTTGTTCTTGGGCAGCCTTCAAGTCACCTCAGACCCTCTAGAAAGCGCTGGCTCAGAACGCTCTTCGGGGATGGCGGTGATCTTAAAGTCTTGTACTCATTGTCACGGTGGACCTCACGTCAGTGGCGGACCGGGAATCCACTCGCTAAGGAGTTATCGACGGGATTTCTCCCAGCCCCCGGATTTGGTGGATGTAAGCCGCCAGTGGGAGGAAGAAGCCGCAGTTCGTTCGAAGCGGCAACACTACAGCTGGGGCCTTCTACAAGGGCTGCTGGAATAGGCGGATCGCGTAAATGCCGCCTTGGGGCTGGGGTGATGAGGCTTCGTGTTTTATCGATACGTGAGATACGGAACCGTGAGACACGGGCGGACCTCATCGGCGCAATTTCGGTCAACAATCGGCCCTCGGATTGGGCCCAACCTCACCCATGTTCGCTCAGGGGCCTCAGGCGCGAAAACAATGGCCGAGGCCGGGGTGGTCGGCGGGTGCATCTTGCGGTGTCGGGTGTGAGGACGGCAGCTTATGATAACGGTAATACCACTTTTGTTTGCCATCTCGACTACTACTGGAAGGGGCGCCTGTGCATGGGGCCCACAGAAACTATGCTTCGCTTCAAATTATTCTGGAACAGCGAACAACACTTCATATGGAAGCAAAAAAGTAGGGGGGTCCCAGCAATTGGGTATCATTACCGGCTGTCGGAGTCCGTTCCGGATCCCCCAAGATTGGCATGGCTCATTCCATTGCCGGTCCCCGGTAGTGGAGTCGGGGGGGCATCGCAGACTTCCGTTCCGTGGAGGGAGCTCGGTTTTTTTGTTCCGAGACTTATAGCAAGGGAACCACGTCCAGGTTGTTCACGACCCACCACACACCGGAGACGACCAGCGCGGTTTCCTGGGACAGGGCTTTCTGATAATAATTGGGCACTTGTCCTCGTAGCGTAACGACTCCGCCTCCGACCGAGACTTCCAGATCGCGAAAAGACAGATAACCCGTTCGCCTTGACGGACACCGGCAGCACTTTATCCGGGAATACCGCCAGGGATCTGGCGGCGGCATCTACACTACCCACCACGGGACCGTCACTGTCAGCGGCAGCACTCTTCCAGCTGGAGCCGAGACTCATCCAAAGCAGCGATTCCATTCTCAAGCTCGAGCGCACTTTGGTCCCGCATTCATAAGGACTTGCGACAAAGATCGGCGCCGTTCTCGATTCCATCCTCAGCGGCATGTCTGCTGCACGATACTAATGAAACGAAGTGGTGTCTCCCGGACCCAAGGAGAAATCACCATCGGACCAAAGGTCGTACCTTCAGGTCAGCCTTGGAGGCAAATGGTATGGCCCCGGAGATAGCCCAGAACCAGGAAAGGAGCCCAGAAATGAAGCTCAGCGAGATTCTCAAGCGAAGGTGGAGTCGTCACGGCAAGCGCCGGCAAGCCCGGCCTCTGTCCCGACGCGTGTCGCTCGCGCTGGAAATCTTGGAGGACCGCACCGTCCCGTCGACCGTGCCGGTCCTCGGCAACCTGGCGTCGGCGATCGGCAACCTATCGGCGATCACCAGCCCGTTGGCCGCCTCGCCCGCCGGCCCGGCCGCCAGTCCGACAGTGGCCAGCGCCGCCAGCACGCTCACCAGCGTTGCGAGCGCAGTGCAAAGCTTGGCGACCGACCTGACGAATACGATCCAAAGCGTGATCACCGACCTCACCGACACCATCAAGCTCCTGGGTGACACGGCCAACACCGCGCTGGCGGGCGTAACCAACACGCTCACCACCGACGTGGCCGACCTGAAAACCTTGCTCACCGACGTGACCACCACCCTCACCAACGTGACCGCCACCCTCACCGACCTGGTCAGCGCCCTGACCAGCGGGCTCACCGGAGCCTTGAGCGGCGGGTCGGTCACTTCCACTCTGAACGGTGTCTCGTCTTCTCTGACCAATCTCGCGTCCGACATCACGAAAACGCTGCAAAGCGTGATCACCGACGTCACCGACGCCATCAAGCTCGTCGGTGATACGCTCACCACGACCTTGACCACGGTGACGAACACGCTCACCACGGCCGTGGGCGATCTGAAAACCCTGCTCACCGACGTGACCACCACCGTCACGGACCTGACCGCCACGATCGCCGACGTGGTCAACGTCCTCGACGGCTTGCTCACGTCGATCGTTGGTGGCCTCGGCGGCACGGCCACCTCGACCGTGGTCGGCGCAACAGCGACCGCTTAGTTACTTAGTTATATGGCTGTCGCTCCTGACTTGGGTTGGCAGCGACGATGCGGCCCTAGGGGACTCTCCCCTGGGGCCGTTCCATTCTGAAGCGAGTAAACCGTCGGACAGATTCTGCTCTGCGGTGAGGCACCGATCTTCCAGTGCGCCGATCTGGCAAACTTAGCTTGGGACTTGGAAGTTCTCCCGACCTCTTTTCTTCCTATACCTGACTGAACTTGACTTGGTTTGTCGGTTAGGTTAATGCTTCTCGCGAGTGACTCGAACGTGCTTTCGTGCGCGACGGCACACCTACTTGGGCATTTTCCAGCGCCCCGCCCTTCTCAAGATCGTAGCCGATTTCCCCGTCCCGAAAGAACTTTGTTGCGGTAAGACACCGCATTTTCGTGAAGTCTTGGGTGAAAGACCACCCCGCGATTTCACGCCACCATCTCTAGAGGCAATATGTCATGACGGGGAACCGAGCCGACGATCGAAGCATTTATTTGGTTCAACCGAGATTTCCGCCAACTATCTGGGGGATGGACTACCTGCTTCGGATGACGCCTTACCAGGCGATTTTCCCGCCCCTGGGCTTGCTGACCCTGGCCGCCCTGACGCCGAGAGATTTCCAGGTCACGATCTGTGATGAGAACGCGGGCGAACGAGTCGATTACAATACCTCGGCTCAGCTTGTGGGAATTACGGGATATTTGTTGCAGAAGTCCGACGTCCTTGCCCGCGCGGACGAATTCCGCAGACGGGGGAAAACCGTGATTCTGGGAGGCCCGGTCGCCAACCTCCTGCCGGAAGTGTGCCGGCCGCATTGCGACGTGCTGTTTGAGGGAGAAGCGGAGTATACCTGGCCGCGCTTCTTACGCGACTATGCCGGGGGCCGGTGGGCCGATCATTATGTGGAAACCGAGAAAATCCACATGCCCGACTCCCCTCCGCCCCGCTTGGACCTGATGCGGAGGCGTTACGCCCATGGAATCGTGCAGTGTACGCGCGGTTGTCCTTTCAGCTGCGAGTTCTGCGACATCATCGTTGTCTTTGGCCGCAAGATGCGCTTCAAACCGATCGAGCAGGTGATGGGCGAGGTCGAAGCCTGGCGGCGAACCGGCGTCTCGGTTGTCTTTTTCGCGGACGATAATTTTGTCGGGCATCGCGCCTACGCCAAGGAGTTATTGAAAGCACTGGCCCGGTGGAATGCCCGGCAAAGCCGGCCCCTCGCGTTTTATACGCAGGCCAGCATTGATATGGTCCGAGATGAGGAGTTGCTGCGCTTGCTGCGCGACGCGAATTTCAACGAGGTCTTTATCGGCATCGAATCCCCTCGCAAGTCCAGCCTGGCCGAGACGCATAAGACCCAGAACGAGAAACTCGATCTCGTCCAGGCCATTCACACGATCCAATCTCATAACTTGTTCGTCATGGCGGGGATGATAGTGGGTTTCGATAATGACGACCGGACCATTTTCGACGAGCAATATGAATTTTGCCAGAAGGCCCAGATTCCCATCATCATGAACAACGCTCTCATCGCAACGCCGAGGACCCCGCTCGCCCGGAGAATAAAGGCCGAAGGCCGGCTCCTTCAGGAGGACTGGGCTCAGGATGATTTTTCCCACACCGTCAAGCAGTGGGGCACGAATATCCGGCCCATGCACATGACCCTGGACGAGTTGACGCAGGGTCAAAAAAACCTCATCCGTAAACTCTACGAGCCGGAGGCGTTTCGGGACCGTCTCTTGGGCAACTTGAGCCGCTTTCACGATGTGCGATTTCGTCCGGACTCGCTCAACCGGGGCGAACTGGCAGCCCTGGTTCGGCTGATGCGCTTTTACTGGCGTCAGGGGAAGCAGGCTCGGAACTTTTTTTGGCAGGCCCTCTGGTCCACCTTCCGCCAATCCCCGCGCAGCCTGGTGACCATGGTCACCCTGCTGGGAAAGTACTCCCACATATTGCAACTGAACGGATTTGCTGCGCCCACTATTTGAAAAAACTTATTTAACTGCGACGCTGAACGGATATGGCGAAACCAAGCGGTGACGGCCACGGTCGTCTTTATTCCCATCCCGAGAAAGGCGCAACCACTGGGCCCCGATGCGCGGGTCGCTGAGGGAGCAGATCATATCCTTGAGCGCGTCGCGATAAGTCGGGAAGGGGCAAATCTCGCCGGGTAAGGTGGGAGTCAGGTCCGCCGTGAACATGGGCAAGACCGAATGGGGCAAGCGAGCAAACTTGTGATGCACTCCATGGTACGGCTCGTGGAACAGCGTAAAGGCGAGGAACCGGCCGACCCGGCCGGGCGAGACAATGGTGCGCGTCGAGCTAAGCACCGTCGATCCGGTCAACCCCATGTGCTCGATGTACTTACGCAGGCTCTGCATGAAGCCGGCCAGGGAAGCCGGCACCACAAACATCACGAGCAAGAATTTCCAGGCATCCCACCATGCCGTGGCCGCGACGATTCCAGACCAAACGGCGGCCATCAGCGCGATTTCCGCCCAGATGCGCCGCCGCCGGGCGCGGTTTTGGATGATCGAGCCCTTGCGAAGAAAGGCGCGAAGGAATAGCCCGGGCGTATAGACCAATCCCAGACCCAGTTCCAAAGCCGCGGCCAGACGGCGGAACCATCGCGGCTTGTCCGTCTTGACAAAGGGCCAGAGTTCCTCGTCCCGTTCCGTGGTCAGGTAGGCGTGGTGCGAATGGTGCACGGCTCGGAAGAGGGAAAACACCATGAAACCAAACATGCCGATGAAAACTCCCAAGCGGTCGTTCCAACGTTGGTCGGGGCAAAGAGAGCCGTGCGCCGCCTCGTGAAACGCCAGCAGGTGGGAGTGATACAGATGCGCCAGGACCAGGACAAGCGGCACAACCAACCAGCCGGGTCCCATAGTTATGGCCCACACTTGCAGGGCCCAGACCAGCCCGACCATCCCCAAGAAACCAAACCAAGTCCAGACACTGGACCAGCGGGGCTCGTGCATTTCGATGAGGCGCTGTTTCTCCGTGTAAGCCATGTTCCTCTCCCGAATGCTTATGCTGGTGCGGGGAATTGACCTGAAAGGTGATAGGGGGAAGTCGGGGGCAGGATGGGCTCGCGGTTGTAAACGGTCGACTTTATCGTCATTGCATCTCCTTGGCTATTCGTTCATTGAAATTGGAAAGGCAGGAAAGAAGCAGGGTTGTGGATTCCTTGGTCAAGGGACGATAAGTCGGCAATTCCCTTACCAGTTCAGCGGTTTTTTTTCAAGCTTGACCCACACCTTCGGCCTTGATTGTCGCAATGGGGGAGAGAGCCTTGGTGTCCTCGAAGTTGGAACAATGTCCTGAAGTACGCAAGGTCGCGGCGGCAGCAGTCGAGCACCTTTCGGATCGTCCCCGAGAGGAAGCTTGTGCCGCAGCTGGTTCTGCTCGACGTCCCAGAGGCCGTTCGAGTGGCCCGGCATAATAGCAGCTTTATGCTAAAGGTAATGACGCTTTCGTTTACCATCGCGACCGATTGGTCTTAATCCAATCGACAGAATTCCAAGTTACTGTTTGCCTCTTAGAATGGCCAAATGATCATCGTGGTGCAGACCTGCCTTCATGGTGAAGCTTTCTTGAGTGTTGTCTTCACTGCCTTCAGCATGGCTTGCTCGGATCCTGGAGATACCCAGCACCATTCATTGAGATTGGAGTCATTCTCCTCGAATGCTTTGTCCATTGGGATGTAACCCGGTGCACACTCGCCGTAGCCGATAACTATGACGAATGAATCCGGGCGGAGCCGTTGTGCCATGAGCTGGTATTCGACATAAGACTCCCCCGGCAAAAGGAGCAATTGACCGATGCCAAAGTCGAGAACAGGGACTTCGATCTTGTGCCCTGCATCAGCTCGTTTCCGCCAACTCAATCCCAGCGCAGCCAAGCATTGCCCGAAAGGCTTCCCGTCGGTAACTAGCCGTCTCTGTAAATCCCCAGCGGTGAAACCCACGCTACTTCTGGGTTCCAACCGTAACGGAACCACCCGGTAGTCGAGCATGGGAATGGGAAACCGTCTGGTTGCTTTCCAGGCTCCAACCATGCCTTGATAGAGTCGATCCGCCAAGATGGGCCGATTTTCGAGGGAGCCGTCATTAAACTTTCCAGCCGTGACATTGCCGCTACAGCCGGAGAAATAGAGCTGTGTTACGCTTGGATCGTCGGCCTGGCGGCGCTTGCGAGCCAGCCCAACAAAATCACTGGAAACTCCTCCCTTGCCGTAATAGCTCATGGGATGGGTGGCATAGCAACTCACGGCCGCCAGCGGGCGGTCCCGGTCCCAAAAGCTGAGCGTCTTCAAGTAGGGATCAACGGTCCCCTCAGGTTGCTCGCGAATTTCGGCGTCGCGCGTTGCGCTCATTCGGTTGAACCGGGGTTTCCCGTCGCCTCCCAAATATCGTCGGTTCGATGCAACTCCCTCTACCTTGGCTTGGCCTAGACCAATATGGGAAATCGAACGCGGTGACGCGAGGCTATTCTTGAGAGATTTCGCAACTCGTCGAACTGTTCGTTCGTGGAATTCCAAGTCGCAAATTCTTCCGCCAGCTTTGTGGCTTTCGAGGATGCGCTCAGCTTCCAGATCGGCGATAGGGGCGTCGTGCTGGTGTACGCAGGCAAGCAAAACCCGCTCCGACACAGTTCCGGCCGCCTCGGCCAAGGCGGCTCGCCAGCGGCTATAGGCGTCATTACGAATCTCGCACCAGTCCACGGCCACGAGCACGATCGGCATGCCGGCCCCCAGGAGGACCAAGCCATGAGCGAACAGCGGATCGTCCACTTTCTGAGCAGGCGTGATCCCACCCGCCATTAGAGGATGACCGAGGGGTGGAGTAACCTCCGCGCTAAATGTCGTCAGCTGGTAGCCCGAAGCTTCAGGCGTGCCCTGTTTCTGTGCTGTCAAGCCAAGAGCTGACCAAGCCACCAAGGATTCGAGTACCTCGCGGCGGGAGGGAGTGTATTCAGGACATGACAATTCAGGATCCATATCTGGAGCTGGGCTGCTTTCTCGTTTGCTGGTGACGCTTCTTAGACCAGCAGCGGTTGGATCGGATTGCCCCGATAAATGCGGTAGGGCCTGCCTTGATTGTCGTGGAATTCCTGGTCGGGACCAATGCCCAGCAGGTGGAAGATGGTGGCGGCAAGGTCGGCAGGCGTGTATCCCTCCGTCACCGGTAGGCCGCCTTGCTTATCTGTCAGGCCGACCACCTGACCCGGGCGGATGCCGCCGCCCGCAAAGAAACAGGGAAAAACATCACCCCAATGATGGCGGCCGGGAGTGAAGGTCTCGCCCGAGGCGTTCTTGCCGCCGGCGCTGATGGGCGAAATTCGCGGCGTGCGTCCCATCTCACCGCACATCACGACCAGGGTCTCATCGAGCAATCCACGTTGGCTAAGGTCGTCCAGGAACCCGCTCAGACATCGGTCGAGTGATGGCAGGAGCTTCCCCTTGAGGTCGCGGAAGGCGTTCTGGTGGGTGTCCCAGCCGCGCAGGTTGACTTGCACCATGCGGACGCCGGCTTCCACAAGGCGCCGGGCTACAAGAAACCCTTGACCCCATTCCTCGCGTCCATACAGATCGCGAATTTGTTCCGGCTCTCGCGTTAGGTCGAACGGGTTTTGTCCTCCGGGCCGGGTGGTGAGCAGCAACCGCATTGCACCATGTCGATGAGCGTCCCATGATTCTGGCCAGCCGGAACCCTCGGCCCAGTCCTGCCCGCGATGAAGGTCTTCCAGGCGCTGGAGCAACACCGCTCGGTTGCTGAGTTCTGGAAGCGAGAGGTTTATGGTTTCGCCTAAGTTGGGCAAGTGAAAATCCGGATTGCGGCAACTGCTGTTGTCCCACCAGGCCTTTGGTCCCTTCCCGGGAGCGCGTGCAGGATCGTTCGGATTGTCATGGCTAAAGCAGTTGGGACAGGAACCAGCCGGATCAGGTGCCCGGCATGGGGGAGCTAGATCAACTCCCCACCGATCGTATCGGGCGCCGAGCAGGCCAGATCCTCGGCCGGGATACCTCATGTGATTAATGCGTGGCAATTCAATCGCCGCAGGTAGCGCAACGCCGGGTTCCGGTGGCGCGGCATACGCGATTAGCGACCCGATGGATGGCCACTCAATCCTCCCTGGTCGAGGATTGACAATCGTTGCATTGGAATCGCCGATGGGCAACTCTGTCGTGCCGGTGTGGAGGAGGTAGGTGCAACTGTTGTGTTCATTGCGGAATTGACGGTCGGCGACATGGTGCATGGTTCGCACGATGGCAAACTTGTCGGCTCGCTGGGCCAGGCGTGGAAGATACTCGCAAAAGCGAATGCCGGGTAACTTTGTTTGCGTCGTTCCATATTCGCCACGAATCGTGTCGGGGGCCTCCACCTTGGGATCGAAGGTCTCGTGCTGGGATGGTCCACCGGACTGGAAGATGAAGATGACCGCTTTTGCCCTGGGTCGCCGTCGTTTTGTCGGATTGGCCTGGGCGTCTAGCCGCAGGAGGTCTGCAAGGCTGGAACCAAAGAGACTCAGAGCACCGACTTGGAGCAATTCGCGTCTGCCGATTTTCGGGTGATCTTGTCTTTGGCAGCTTTGACGATGCATAGCCTGTTCCCAATGACCCTCTGAGCTTCCCGCTACCCAACACCGAGTTCCCGGATCGAGTTCTTTGTCCTAGCTTAGCTCTGGGATGGGCCGGCCCCCTTCGGTAATAATTGGGATCGGACGCCCGCGCAAATCGAGCCAATGGGCGCTTGGGTCGATGCCCAAATGGCGGAAGACTGTGGCAGCCAAATCAGAAGGGGTCACGCCTCGTTCCTTGATGTCGTACCCTTTGCTGTCGGTGCAGCCTATGACTTGACCGCAGGGCAGACCACCTCCGGCCAGCAACATCGACATGCAATTGGTCCAGTGGCCGCGGCCCGCCGTCGGGGTCATCACCGGGCTCCGGCCGAACTCGCCTAGCATAAGAACCAGAGTTGAATCCAGGAGGCCTCGCCCCTCCAAGTCGTTCACCAGAGTGTAGATCACGCTATCCACGCGGGGCAATAATGGCTTCAAACCCTTTACAATCCCGCCCCAGCGCACTTCGTCGCCGTGATGGTCAAAGTAACCCCAGGCGCCACTGACAACCACAAAGCTAACTCCAGCCTCAATCAGGCGGCGGGCCAGCAAGGCCTTCTCACCCAAGCTGTCCCGACCGTAGGCGTCCCGAATCCGGTCAGATTCTTGATCCACCTGGAACGCTTTCCGCGCCTTTCCCGACAGCACCATTTCGAACGCCTGGTGGGTGTACTGGTCCATCCTGGCCATGGTGTCCTTGGTGTCCAAATCTCGGCGCAGCCGGTCGAACTGGCGGTACAAGTCGTTTCGGTCCTGAAGCCGAGCCACGTTGATTCCTTTGGGCATGGAAAGTCGACCCTGAAGCTCGTTCCCTTTAACCGGCTCGTACGCGTTGCCCATGTGCCCGGCACCCCAGACGTCGGACGCCCAGCTATCGGCCAAGCCAATGAAGGCTGGCAGCTCCGGATCGTTCGACCCGCGGAACTTGGCGGCCACCGAACCCATAGACGGGTAACCGCCACCGTCCTTGCCGTCATCGGTTCGGCGGGCCAAGGGATTACCGGATTGCATGGTGATTGGCGTGTGATCGCTGGTCCTGCAATCCACCGACCGAATGAGCGTCACCTTGTCCATGATGCTAGCCTGGAGCGGCAGGTGCTCGCAGATCCGAATGCCAGGAACTCTCGTTGGAATTGAACGGAAAGGTCCCCGAATTTCACTGGGCGCATCGGGCTTAGGATCCCACATATCCAAATGACTCGGTCCACCAGAAAGCCAGAAGAGTATAACGGAAGTTTTCTTGATGGCTGGCTGGCGGTCCGCACGACATCGCAAGTCAAGCCAGTTGGGAACCGAAAGACCAGCTAGGCCCGTCAAGCCCGTTTGCAGAAACCAACGGCGGGAACCCACATGTATCAAATCCAAGGCGGGTGGACGAAACAGCGTCCCTTGACTGGCAGCGACATGCTCGGAAGCATGTCCTTGGGCATGAACATAACGCGAACCCATGGTACGACCCTTCCCACGAAGTTTAGGCTCTCAAGGAGAGGCGAGGTTTGCGTATATCAATAAGCAGGTTTACAAGGGGATCAGGAGGCAGGAAACTCAGGGAGCTCTATTTATGGCTGGTTCGATTCTTTTGGACCAGTCTCTTCTTTTTGATGCCTGCGGTCAAGGAAATTCCATCTACTGGTCATTTCGTCGAGGTCTGCATGAACATGAATATGCTTCCCGTAGTCCTCGTTCCGAGCTTTTTCCGACTTGGGGCGTCAAGCGAAGACGTATGCTAACGGTAATGCCAAATTCGTTTACCATCCAAGACGGAGATCAAGTCGACGATACCATATACGCCCTTACGCCTCGCACTTGAGAAGAAAAGGACTCACGTCGCGCTTCAGTTGCCATCGCGCTAGCATCCAAAGCAATAGCGATTTCGCCGGAGACGTGGTGGTTAGCAATGTCGCTGGTTTCCTGCCCGGCCTGCAAAGGCCTGACACGGTCGAGCTCGATCCGTTGTGTGCATTGTGGTCGACTTCCGCCAGCCTGTCCGGCCTTGATGGGGGGCGTGCTCAACGACTGACCTCGAGAATCGGTTTGACCGCCGGCGGCTGATTTGCCTCGTTCTGATAGTGGGCTACCAACAAGAGGACGATGATCGCGACCGGATAACCACATCGCAGAAAGATGGGAGAATTTGAAAATCCGTAATCTAGCCCTAGTTGGTCTGGTGCTTGGCCTGGTGTGTTACTGGCTCGGTTCATCCGGAATGCATAGGTTATTCTCTTCCTCGGATCCCGGACCCAAGCTCCCTTCCAAGACTTCCTACGACCCACGAAGGCCCTTTGGCGACACCAGTGGTTTTTTTCACGGGCTCGACTACCTCAAGCCCTGGCGTGACCCGACCTCCCTGGCGGACATCCGGGAAGCCTTCGCCGACCTGGGCCATCGGAATATTGCGGCTATCGACCGACTCCTCGTGGACCCCGCTCGGACGCCGGCTGAGAGAGTGCAGGACCTGGTGTTCAAGGCATCGCAGTTCATGTATGAAGGGCAACCCAGCGAAGCATATCAGGTTCTCGACGAAGCCCGAAGCGTGGCCAAGTCCTCTCCGAAGCTGGAACAGGACTGGCTTTACACGATCGTGTTCTTCCAGGGCGTGGCCGGGATGCGCCGCGGGGAAAATGAGAACTGCCTGGAGTGTCGTGGCGAGGGCGCCTGCATCTTCCCGATCCGTCCCACGGCCGTGCATACCAAGCCCGAGGGCTCCCGTCTCGCCATCCGGCATTTCACAGAGTACCTTGAGGAGTTTCCCGAGGACCAGGGGGCTCGCTGGCTGCTTAACGTGGCCTACATGACCCTGGGCGAGTACCCCCACCAGGTCCCGGCCCCGTACCTGATGGCCTTCGATGGTTTCGGTAGGGAATTCGACATCGGCCGCTTCAAGGACATCGCTCACCTAGTGGGCGTCAACCGCTTCCAATCCTCGGGCGGCGCCATCATGGACGATTTTGATAATGACGGGCTTCTGGATTTGGTCGTCACCACTATTGACCCAGGCCAGGCCATGGCGTTCTACCGCAATAAGGGGGACGGAACCTTTGAAGATCGCACGAAGGCGGCCGGACTCGGACGGCAATACGGAGGGCTCAACTGCGTCCAGACCGATTACAACAACGACGGCTTCCTGGACATCTTCATTTCACGAGGAGCGTGGATCCAATACCCGATGCGACCCAGCCTGCTGCGCAACAACGGCGACGGGACGTTTACCGATGTCACGCGCGCGGCCGGCCTGATGGACTCGGTCAATTCGATCTGCGCCACCTGGGCCGACTTCGACAACGATGGTTTTCTCGACGTGTTCATTTGCAACGAGACCGGCCCGAATCGTCTGTACCGCAACCGCGGCGACGGAACCTTCGAGGAAGTGGCAGCCCGCGCGGGAGTCCAAGGCAAAGGCAAGGGAGGGCGCTGCAAAGGAGCCGCCTGGCTCGATTATGACAATGACGGCTATCCGGATTTGTTCGTCAATTACCACGGTTCCACGCCGCAACTTTTCCACAACAACCGTGACGGCACGTTCACGGAGGTGACGGAGGCCATGGGCATCAGCGGACCGCTAGGGGGCTTTTCATGCTGGGCCTTTGACTATGACAATGATGGCTGGTTGGACATCTTCGCGACCTGTTATCAGGCCAGCCTCGACGACCTGGTTCTGGACATTCAGGGTAAACCGCCACGCGAGGTTGCGGACGTTACCCGGCTATACCGCAACCTGGACGTTACCCGGCTATACCGCAACCTGGGCGGCAAGCGCTTCCAGGACGTTAGCCAAAAGACGGGCGTGGACCGGGTCTTCGCCACCATGGGCAGCAACTTCGCAGACTTCGACAACGACGGCTATCTCGACTTCTACCTGGGCACCGGCGACCCCTGCCTGGAAACGTTGATCCCCAACCGCATGTTCAAAAACGTTGGCGGCAAGCGCTTTGCCGACATTACGACCACGTCCGGCACGGGACACTTGCAAAAGGGCCACGGCGTGGCCTGCGGAGACTGGCGCCGGGTCGGTAGCGTGGATTTGTTCGAGCAGCTGGGCGGCGCCGTTCCCGGAGACCGTTACCACAACGTCTTGTTCCTGAACCCCGGCCAGGGCAACAATTGGCTGGTGGTGAAACTCATTGGCCAGAAGACCAATCGGGCCGCCATCGGCGCTCGCATCAAGGTCATCGCCGCCGGTGATCCCCCGCTCACCGTGCACCGCCACGTCAGCAGCGGCAGCAGCTTCGGCGGCAACCCGCTACAGCAGCACATCGGCCTCGGAAAGGCTAGTTCCGTGGCCACCCTGGAAATCTACTGGCCGACCAGCGGCACGACCCAGGTCTTCCATGACCTGCACGTGAACCAAGCCATCGAGATCACGGAATTCGCCAACGATTATCGAAAACTCAATTGGACCCCCGTGCCCCTGCCGAAGGAATGAGCCGCCAAAAGTGAGCGTCGGCCTGCAGTCACCAAAACGCTTCTACCAGGTAAGACACGGAATGGGTTGCAACCGGGCCGCGGAAATGGAATAAATTGCATGCCACGCCCTCACATCCCACAAGCATGAGATTCGTTCCGGCCACTAAATTGTGAGGAAAGTGGTTTGTGAGTGACGGTAAGTCATCCCGACTCGGTTTGAGTTAACGGCTCCTCGCCCGCTCGCAGGTTGCTGGGCGATACTACGGTCATTTGTAATGCGGAGGAGATTGCAATGACGATTTGAGAGACCATCAAGTCGGCTCTACCGGTCGGCTGAGGGACCGGGTCCCTGCCTCGTCGCACAACACGCCACTTTCTTGGAGGAGCCCGTTCGGGCGTCAGCGCGAGCCAGGTTTATGGTAAAGGTAATGCCAGTTTTGTTTGGCATCCTACACGGGGCAATTTGGACTCAAGCCAGCGATTCAAATCCGATCACCCCATTTTTTGAAAGATGCCCTTCGACGAGATTGTCGAAGGGCATTTTCTTTGAGGGTTGCCGCCGCCGTCGTCGCCGGCACCCTAAAGGCCTGAGTTGCCGCCCAGGTCGGTGAACAAGCCAAAGTTCGCCAGGGCATCTGGGCTGTTGCCGCTGAACGTGCTGGTGCCGACGAAGAGCGTTCCCAGGTTGTAGATGCCGCCGCCGTCGCTACCGGCTGAGTTGTTGGACACGGTGCTGCCGGTGACCGTGGCCGAGCTGGTCGAATCGTTGTAGAGGCCGCCGCCGAAGACGCCGGCGGAGTTGCCAGACAGGGTGCAGTGGCTGACCGTCAGCGTGCTGCCGAATTCATTGGCGATGCCCCCGCCGTTGCCTCCGGCGGAGTTGCCGGAAAAGACGCTGTTGCTGACCGTCAGGGCGCCGCCGAGATCATTGGCGATGCCGCCCCCATCAGCGCTGGCGGAGTTGCCGGACAGGGTGCTGTCGCTGATCGTGGCTGTCCCGAAGGAGTTCTCGATGCCGCCGCCGAAACCGCCGTCGACACCGAAGACGAAGTTGAAGCCGCCGCCGGCGGAGTTGCCGGACAGAGTGCTGTTGCTGACCGCCAGCGTCCCGAAATTGTTGATGCCGCCCCCGCCGGGGCCGGCGGAATTGCCGGACAGGACGCTGTTGCTGATCGTCAGCGTCGCTTCGTTGTTGATGCCGCCGCCGAAGCCGCCGTCGATGCCGAAGAATAGGTTGAAGCCGCCGGGAGCGGAGTTGCCGGACAGGGTGCTGTCGCTGATCGTCGCTGTCCCCTCATTCTCGACGCCGCCGCCGAACCCGCCAGCGCCGGCGGAGTTGCCGGACACGGTGCTGCCGCGGATTGTCAGCGTCCCGGTGGGCCCGGCGTTGAAGATGCCGCCGCCGAAGCCGCCGAAGCCGCTGGCGTTGACGGAGTTGCCGGACAGCGTGCTGTCGCTAACCGTCGCTGTCCCGTCGTTGGCGATGCCGCCGCCGCTGACGTCGGCGGAGTTGCCGGACAGGGTGCAGTGGCTGACCGTCAGCGTCCCGGAGTTGGCGATGCCGCCGCCGGAGTTGCCGGTCAGGGTGCAGTCGCTGACCGTCATCGTGCTGCCACCTTCATTGTCGATGCCGCCGCCGAACTCGCCGGCGGAGTTGCCGGACAGGGTGCTGTCGCTGATCGTCACCGTCACGAACCCGAAGAACCCGAAGGAGGCGATGCCGCCGCCGGGCCCGTTGAGGCTACCAGCAGTGGAATTGCCGGACAGGGTGCTGTTGCTGATCGTCACCGTTCCGGTCCCGAAGCCCCCGAAGTTGGCGATGCCGCCGCCAGCGGCGGCGACGCCGCCGGGGAAGTTGGTGGAGTTGCCGGAAAGAGTGCTGGCGCTGACCGTTAACGTCCCGAAGTTGGCGATGCCGCCGCCACTGAAGGCAACGAAGACGAGCGAGCCGATGCCGCCGGCCGGTTCGCCGGCGCCGGTAGAATTGCCGGACAGGGTGCTGCCCTTGACCGAAAGCGTGCCGAGGTTGAGGATGGCACCTCCAAAGGTGTCATAGCGGGCGGTTCCGTTGGTGTTGTCGGCCAGGCCGTTCCCGTCGATGAGGTTCAGGTTGTCCAGGACGACGTTGGCGCCGACGGAGATCTCGAAGATCCGCGACATGGCGTTGCCGCTGATGGTCGGCGTTTGGGCGGGCACACTCTCGATGGTCACGTTCTGGCTCAGGACCAGTTCGCCATGGGTCAGCACAATGGGGGCCTTGATGGCAGCGGTCAGCAGAATGGTGTCGCCGCTTTGGGCATGGGCGACGGCGTAGCGGAGCGTGTGATTGAGGGTGACGTCGTCGGAGCTGCTGGTGACCGTTAAGGTCGAGGGGACACAGCGGTCCTCCAGCGCCTCGAGTACCAGGCGGGCCCGTCGTGGCTTGTTGCGAATGGGGCGGTTGAATGGCCTAGGCCATATGCCGGCGAATAAGTTGCCAATCCTAGAGCGCGTTCTCATGGAAAAACCTCCCAAAACAGGATGACACAGGATGAAACAGGGTTGCAAACCGTCCGCCCCACGGGCGAACTGGTGAACAGCGCAGGACAAATTTACAATCCGAACTGCATGTTCCTCGCTGACCCTTCGGGTTGGTGTCCCGTCCTACCTATCAATCGATCCCCCCTGAGAACGTGGCACATCCCACACCAGGGCGGTGGTGTCTTCACTTCCGGAGATCAACGACCGGCCGTCGGGAGTGAAGGCCAGGGAAAGGACTTGGCCGTGATGCCCCCGCAGCCGTCCCAGCTCGCGGCCCGTGGCGAGTTCCCAAAACCCGATGCTGTTGTTCTCTCCCGCAGCGGCCAGGATCGTGCCATCGGGCGAAATCACCATGGCCCGCCGCCAGGGGCCAAGACGCCACGGTTCAGGCGAAGGCTTCTCGATTTCGCGGACGAGCTCGCCCGAGTCGAGATCCCGGAGCTGAATGTAATTGACGCCGGCCACAGCCAGAGTGTGTCCATCGGGGCAAAAGGCCAACGCCCAGCAAGAGTCCGGGCAGAGAATTCGGCGTACTTCCTTGCCGGTGGTGGTTTCCTTCAAAATCACTATGGGACGAGCGGGGTTTAGGTCCAGAGACTGACACCCCCAAGCAACCATTTTGCCGTCGATCGAGAAGGCAGGGATACATTGCCCACTGAAGGCCGTGCCAGTCCCGGGATAATGGAATCGGTCCGCATCGGTCCACAGTTGGCGCAGCGTAACAGCCCGTAACATGCGGTTGTATACACCGGACACAAACAGATACTGCCCATCGGGGGAGAAACTAGCGACCTCTGCTTGGAGCTTGCTGTGGACTACATTACCGCTCTGGAGATTCCACAAGGAGGCCCCATTGGTCAGAGTCGTTCCGTCCGGGCTGAAATTCACGAACCTACCTGGAAAGGAAGACGGAGCCGTACTGATTCTTCGCCCGGTGGCCGTGTCCCAGAGCTGAACATAGCCGCGGGCGGTTGCCAGGGTCCGGCCGTCCGGCGAAACCGCGGCGAAACAAGGCCATATGGCCGGTTCTTGCGTGACCTCGATACGACGGCCCGAGGCAATGTCCCAGAGCTGGATTTCTTTGCGACGGCCGCCCAGCGCCAGCGTGCGCATGTCGGGCGAAAATGCAACTATCGAACGCGCTACATGCGATTCACGCTCTTCGTAAGGGAGCGCCAGACGATCTTCACTTGCGGAATCCGGCCCCGGGAGGAAGAGTCGAGATTCGCCGGAGGTTATATCCCAGAGGCAAGCAGTCCCTTCCTCCCCGAGCACGGCAAGGAGTTTGCTATCGGCGGAGAAGGCGAGATTGTCCGTCCATTCCATTCGCCCGCGCTGGAACTTGCTTTCTGGCAGAGCAAACTGGCCAAGCGCCGTGCCGCTGCGGATGTCCCAGACGCTAATCTTCCCGACCGCGACGTCGCCAGCCAGGAGGCGACCGTCCCCGGAGAAAGCGAAATGCCCGCCCCATTTCCACGGCGGCTGCGGCGCTGGCAGCTCTTGTCCGGTTGTTATGTCCCAGAGTCGCAGAGCATGCTGCCTATCGACCGCCAGGAGCTTGCCGTCGCCCGAGAGCGCGACCGCTGCCACCGCCTGGATATGGCGCTTCAAATCCATGAAACGGCGGACTAGGTGACCGCTGGCGACGTCCCAGAGCACAATGAAATCAAATTCGCCCCCCGCCGCAAGGTATCTGCCGTCTGGCGAGAAGGCGAGCGAGCGCACGTCACCACGCGTGAAAATACCATCCGCGAACTCCTCGAGCTCAAGCGGGGCGGCGTTCCCCGACAGCCGAATGAGCACGATCCAAGGGGGTTTCACTCCGAAACGATCAGACGACACGACCGCCGCCAGAGTGCTGCCGTCCGGCGAGAGCACCGGCAGCGCCTGAGAAGCGAATGGAGAATACGCGACCGTGGCAAGCGGCCGGCCTGTCGCGGCGTCCCAGGTATGGACCAGGCCCCTATCCCCCGCGGCGACGAGAGTACGGCCATCGCGCGAGTAGGCCATGGCCCTGAGCCAATCCCCATGCCCCAGGCGCGCGCTCCCCAAGCGCAGCCGCGCGCCTGCGGGTAAGGGGTCGCCATCGCGGTCGACGCGGGCTTGCGCCTCGTTGGGCGGGGCTGGGTTCTCTAGCGGAGGCACCTCAGCAGTCCGGTCGGTGGGCCGCGGGTGGCTCAGGATTACTCGGGCGCCGGCAGCGGCCATGCCACAGGTGAGGAAGACTACGGCCAGCAGCTTGAGCCGGCCGAGCAGCCCGGCCCGCAGGAAGCGTTGCGCTAGAGCGAGCACCCGCGCAGGGGCCGCTCCAGGCGCCACGGCTTGACCGCCTGCAAAGACAATCCCAGCTCGAACGGTGACCTTCACCAGCGCCGGCGGTAAGGCGGCCGTCGCCAAGTCCGGGACCACGAGGCCCGCAACCATTCCGGCCGGGAGCGTCACGCCGCGCCGGATCAACCGGCTGCGCAAGAGGTCTTTTCCCCGTGCCAGTCGGCCAGAGACCGTTCCGGGGCGCCAACCCAGCTCCACGGCGGCCTGCTCTACCGTCTTGCCCTCGAGATAATGCAACACCAGCGGGGCACGATACTTTTCCGGCAAGCAACCTAGCTCTTCGTCCAGTACCGACCACTCCTCCTGCTGTTCTGCTGCCGCTGTTCCACCGACCGGCGCCGCGGGCTCGAACCTGCGCTCGAGCCCGCCAGCCGCACGCTGACTCGTGGCTTTGGCCCGCAGGCAAATCCGCAAGGCAACGCGGTGCAGCCAACTGCCAAGGGATTGTCGCAGAGCGATTGTCTTGGCTTTGCGGCAAAACACCAGGAAAGTGGCCTGGAACGCGTCTTCGGCGTCCGGCAGATGACCCAGGAGGCGCCGGCAGGTATTCAGGACCATCGGTCCATGCCGGCAAAGCAAACTCTCAAAGGCCGCCTCGTCCCGCTGCTCCAGGAAGCGCATCAGGAGCTCGTCGTCGGGCAAGCCGGCGCTTTGCCCAGCCGACAGCATCCGCAACATGTGGCGGAGCGCGATCTTGAGGTCGGCCATGGCCTTACCTTTTTGCGGCAAATCTCAACATATATAAGAGGCACCGGCAATCGCCCTTTGTACATTAAATTCTTCAATTTCTTCGAGTTTTTGCCGGAGCGGCTGAATAGGCTATTTATACATGGAACCGCCCCGTCCGCGCTGGGGCTTGAAGGGCAGCCGCTAGATTCTTGGTTAGCAGCGCAAGCTGGTGGGAAGCCCTTGGGCAAAATCACGAGCAAGTCAAATCAAGCAATATGCCAACGATAATGACCCTTCCATTTAGCATCGCCGTGGATCACGCGGTCGAAGGTCGTCCCGATACAGATGCGGCCACCTGCCGAGCCACTTGGCCGGCTAAGTCCAGTCGATTATCGTTATAGCGCTCGATGATTTGTACGTTCCGATGGCGGCTGAATTTCTGGACCGCTCGGACATTGCCTCCTGTAAGGTCCAAGGCTTCAATGATGGCTGCGTGCCGAAGTCCGTGTGGCCAGACTCTCAGGCCAGCTTTTACGCCCAGACTGCGCACAGTCTCATAGAGGCCAATCCCGGTCAGCCGGCTGTTTCCCTTTCTGGCCCGGTTCATGGAAAGTTCCCGGCCAGCAAGCTTTGATCATCAATTCCCTGAGCTACAAGTTCTTGGGGCCGTACCCGCCGCGCGAGGATGAGGACGAGTAGGAATCATCGGTTTTTCGCTAAGCCACTGGCGGAACCGAGCTTGCGCTGAAAGCTCATTCTTGGTAGAATACGCAGGATGTCGCATCCTTGACGGCGTACTCGACCGCGGGTTGCGCGATAACGGCTTTGGAAAAAAGAGGTTACGGCATGTTCATCAGGTCCAACCTATTCAACAAGGGCCATCCGTTAAAGGCCGAGCGGGGTCTGTCCGACGCGCTCGACGCCCACAAGCGCACCGTCATCAACAAGATAAAGGGCATCACGGACCCCAACCAGATGACCGAACCGGCCTGCGAGCAGATCATCAAGGAGGCGCTCGTCGCGCCGCTGGTGCTGCATTTCGACCGGATGACCAGACAGACAAGGACCGAGGAGATCGACGGCTCCTCGTTCCCCGGCGACTTCTTCATCGAACGGGGACGGCGCTACCCCAAGACCGTCGTGCGGATCTTGGTCCCGTTCTCGGGTGAACGGGATTTGTTGCAGTACAGTCCCAGCACGGCTGGTTTGACCTTCCCTCGTGGCGAGGTCAGTGGCAACACGATCCAATTCGACATCCTCATGTGGGGCTACCCAGACGACGCCAACCGAGTCAAGCAGGAGTTAGACAGCAATCGCAACCTTCTCGAAACGTGCGCGACGAGAGTGAGCGAGCAGGTTAAGCAGTTCAATGCGGCGCTGGCCCCGCAGATCAGGGCCGAGTTCGCCGCTAAAGTGGCCGAACTTACCCAGCAGCAAGGAATACTCAATAGCCTCGGCATCCCCGAGGAGCCAGAGGCCCCGGTCCTGCCGGGCAACCCTGTCGCCTCGAAGCCCAAGAGAAACAAGGCACGGTCTGACCAGATCATCGTGAATATCGAGAAGATCGAGCAGATGATCGTGCAGACGCTCAACCAGACGAACAACAACCAAGGCAACGTGAACACAGCCATTCAGGGAAGCTGAAACATCGACTGCCCTTACTCTACTAAAGCAGGCACAAGGATGCCTCAAGAGACACCTAACATCAGGAGGGCAGAATGCAGTTCACCCAAATAAATAAGAACAAAGGCGACGTGAACACAGCCATCTCAGAACAGGGCAACGTGGTGCAGAACGTGACAAAGATCACGGGCGGCATCGCGGACAAGGAACGGCTCTTCATCGACGACATCGAGAGCTTCTCGAAGGTCCGCGACCTGGCCCCTGCCACCGTCGCACCGTTGCTCAAGAACGGCTACTTGGACGTGGACGAGGACTTGGTTCAGAAAGCGCTGGAAGAGATCCTCACCGTCGCCCTGCACAAGAAGGACTGGGCCGGGGAGGTCAACGACCTGTATACGGCGAACGTAATCGTGGGCGGGGTCCGAAGGCCGACCGCCTTTCTCCTCAAGGGGAAAGGACTCAAGAAAAAGGTGATGGAGATCGGTGACTGTGGCAAGAACGGTGATCAGGTCATCCGTCTGTTCCAAAGTCCAGCCGACCTGTTCGTAATCCAGTTCGTCGGCAACATCTCAGAGGCGGTGATTCAGCACGCACATGGGGAAATCGCGCGACTGAAGACGCAGGGAAAGGAGGCCCACTTCCTGACCATCGACGGGCAGGATACGGCCCGCCTCTTGACGGCCTATGGTAAGTTGACGCCGCCCGCGCTGCCCGCGTTGCCGTCCCCGTGATAACGACTCGTACAATGCGAGGTCCGCCGCCCAGGCGTTGAGAAGGTCACGCCATTTAGTGCGAAGGAGGTCATTCATTTAAGCCGCCCTTGTGGGTTCCCGGCCCGGACCAAGGGCCAGACCCGATTATTTTTCTATCGAGCTGAGCCAGCCAAGAAAGGTGTTCCGCATCTCCCACCGGCGCAAGCCAAAAATGCTAAACGAAACCCGAATTGCCGTTAGCATCTACTCGGCCGGCTTCTGAGAAACAATTTGCTCCCAACGCTGCGCGCGTTCCTCCGCCGTCGTCTCTTCGATGCGCGTCGCCACCGTCCAGACATGCCCCGAGGGATCCATGACCCAGGCAGTCCTGTCCCCCCAGAACTGATTCTTTGCGGGCACCAACACCTTGCCGCCGCAGGCCAACGTTCGCTCCAAGGTCCGATCTACATCCGGCACATACACGAAGATCACAACGGGCGAAGTTCCATCGGTCGCCGGTGCTCGACTCGGCAAGGTCGGCCACTCGGCCTCGATCATGATCATCTCCCCAGCGATGGTCAACAACCCATGGGCGACCGAGCCGTCGGGCCCAGGCCGACGATTGAGTACGGTAGCTTCGAACACCCGCACACAGAAGTCAATCTCCGCACCCGGATCGCGACAGACGAGACGGGGAATGACGATGGACGTGTTTTCCGGAAGTTTGCCGACGTTGTTGGCCATGGGTCATCCCCCTTCTTCGGGTAAGAAACACTGCGCGGCCGAACGTCTGCGCGGCCGAACGTCTGCGCTCAGCCGCGTGCGTCTGTCGCACGTCGGCTGCAGCGCGTTGTTGGGCGTGATCTGCCGCGGGAAACGCTCATGTGCCTCATATGGACTGACGCTCATCACCGAGGACGGCCGAAGAACAAGACGTAGCCGTCCGCGTCCTTGAGCTCGAAACCACGCAAGCCGTCGTGGGTGTCCTTCAGTGGCTCGGAAAACTCGACATTGCGCGAAGCAAATTCGGCCGCCAGTGCATCAGGATCCGGGACATAAAGATAAGCGTCCCAGCGGGCGACGCCTTTTTTGACGTCTCGCTTGTAGTTCGACGTCCTTAATCATGATCATCGCACCGCCTCTGCGAACGATGCCGAAGAAGATGTCGTCAGGAGCAGGCCCCTGGAAGGTGATCTCAAATCCAAGCCGGTCCCGGTAAAACGAAAGCGCTGACGGTACATCGCTCACGATAAAAAAGGGTGAGATGCCGGAAATCTCTGCTTGTGTCATGTGATCCCCCGGCCGCTTACGCCCACCTTGTGATTCTTTAACCAAATCAAGGCGATTATAAGCGGTCGCGGTGAGATGGTAAACAAAACCGTAATTCTCGTTCGCATCTGTACGACATCTGAATCTTCTCTGGTGGGCGCGCTTTCGCCAGACGCCCGCCGGGCGGTGAAGCCCGAGCCTGTTTCACGACCAAATTCCTTCCCCCACAACCAGCGATCCCTTCGGCCTATTCTCCAACGATTCAAGGCTGGGGGTACTGGACGCGAATCGAACATCCTCCCGCCGTTGAACCGAGCGCGTCTCTCGCGCATCCTTTCTTGTGCAAAACCCCAATTGGGAGGGCACGATGTCTGACGCGGACCTGATCCTCTGCGAAATGCTGGTCCTACGCTTCCAACGGCATGACCGATCGGCGGCCGAGGAGTTGGTCGCCCTCTTCGAGAAGCCGCTCTTATACTACCTGCGCCGGCTGGTTAGATCGGAAAACGACGCTTGGGATTTGCTCCAGGAGACCTGGATTTCCGCATTCCGTGCTCTGCCCCGCCTTCGGGACGCCCGGGCACTGCCCGCTTTCCTCTATCGCACCGCCCGCAACCACGCGTTGGCCCTGTTGCGGCATCGGCGGGCCGACAGCCGACTTTACGCGGCCGTGGACACTCCCCGGAACAGCACCGAGCCCGAGCCCTCCTTTACCACGGCGGATGCTGCCGCGGTTCACGCCGGCTTGGACAAGCTCTCCCTGCCGCACTGCGAGGTCCTGACCCTCTTCTTTCTGAAGGACCTGACAATCAACGAGATAGCCATGGTGCTCGGCATTCCACCGGGCACGGTCAAGTCGCGTCTCCATCATGCCAAGAAAACCCTCAAAGCAGTCCTTTCGGAAGGAGCTAGCCATGTCGAATGAGAACAATCTGCGCGAAAGCCTGTTCAACATTGAACCGATCAGCCCGGACCGCCAGCAGAGATTTCGGGGAGAACTGGCCCAGATCCTGGAGCCCCGGCTCTCCCGCGGTTATCGTCTGTACTACGTCATGGCTCTTGTCGGCCTGATCGCCGGGCTTCCCGGCGCGGTTTGCGGCGTCCTGGTGGACGCCGAACACCGCTGGATATGGGCTTTGTTTTTGCTGGTCTGCACCGCTTTCGCCGGCTGGATTCTTTACATCCTCCGCCGCGGGGCCGAGCCCTTGCGGATCATGCAGGGCATGAGCAAGGCGTTTGCGGGCTTCGGCGCATTGGTCGCAGGGCTTCTGATTTTCTACGGCCTCCAAAGCCCCTCGCTAGCCAGCGTCTTGTGGGCGCTCTTAGGCGTGATGGTGTTCTTGCTGACGAGCTTCATCAATCTGTGGAACCGTGTGATCACGGCCGAGCTCACCATGCGCGAGCATATCCTGCGCGTCGAATAC
>Ga0207070_1043_pt1 | contig 28446 bp, 32 predicted proteins | sample Alteio_BWMinHeat_92_FD_153591 | JGI IMG/M metagenome (GOLD analysis project Ga0207070, IMG submission 153591) | Enriched cells from forest soil in Barre Woods Harvard Forest LTER site, Petersham, Massachusetts, United States -... | ecosystem: Environmental > Terrestrial > Soil > Temperate forest >...
GGCAGCAACTGCGAAACATCTTGGGCTTTGAAAAACTCAAAAGCACCCTGTTTGCCTTCGACAGAAGGGGGGCTGATTTTGTTTTTGAAGGAAGAGGGCTTGGTCACGGTGTCGGCATGTGCCAGTGGGGTGCACGTCACCTCGCCCTTGGTGGCGAGAATTACCACAATATCCTCAAGCATTACTTCCCCAAGGCGCACCTGGCTCTTGCAAATTCCCGTCTGCAATAGACTTGCTGGCAACCGCCCACGGCAGGCCAACCCGACTGTCCAAATATTTCACAGCAGGGGAGGCCTAAATTCGATTTGAGAAATAAAGCCTTCAAAAATATTTTGATCTGTATTTTTGAGGCCAGCTAAGTGCCTGATCGCCAAAGAGAATTTTGCACACTCACGAGTTCTATTGAAATTCTATCGGGTGGCTCAGAATCGTCACCTGTTTTAAAAATAACATCTGTCTCAAGATGAGACATTCGGAGAAAATTTCAATGATCGAGGGCCCTTATCTCATATTGGTCCATTCGGCATGCGATTGGCATTATGAGCAAGTAGGTGGATTGAAAAAGGGGAAAGAAATATGAAACAAGTGACGATGAAAAACAGTTTGGGCTCGATAAAAATTCTATTTGCAGCGGCTTATCTCGGCCTCCTTATGGCGTGTGCGCAAGGTAGCCCTGTTGATGTTGCTCCACCGGCAGGAGTTCCGATCAGTCCAATTAATCCGATCACAGGCAGCACCACGGCGCCACCTGCAGCCCCCGGAGCAAGCTCATCTTCATCAAACACAGTCACACTCAACGCAAATACGGCCCAAATTCAAGCCCTATTCTATAATTATCAGCTGCAGGGCCAAGCTCCTGTGAGCAATCCTCGCGGGATCACAATCAGCATGAGCACTTACAACTCAGGTTCAGGCTATGCGGGAAGTGTGACGATCTCGATGACTGATGATTATGGTCATCCAACGGCGACCTTCTCAACAACGCATCCACTTTATGGAAGTACTTCGAACGCTGAATACAATGTTTGGCTTAACTCCACTCAGTGGCATGGATTCTTTCAAGACTTGTACAGCGCCATTGTCGTGGTCATCGATCACTCAATAGGTCTTGGTGATGGCGGCGCAAAACTTCTTGGTGGAACAGTTTATTTTCAGAATTTTAATTCGGGTGGCCCGAGTGGCACGGCAGGTGGTCCCAATGGCATTCAAGGTCCAATGCAAATGTGCTGGAAGATTACCATCGGCCCATACGACTGCCGCACATTCCTGACTGCGATTAACAATGATGCTGGAACTTTACCAGTGACGACATCGAGTTTGGCTCCGAACAACTCAGGGCCGGGACGACCAGCGTATGCCGTATTGGGAACTTTTGAAGGTTTGAGTAGTCAAGCGGCTTTGGGCAATTAGGACGAATACGAAGAGGGTTGTAACATAAGAGTTTGAGAGAAAATGTTTATTAAAAGATTTTAAAGGGAGAATGACAATGAAAGCCACACATGAAAACACAAAAAAATGGACAAAGTATTTTGTCTTCGTAATCGGGCTGATCTCAGCCAGCCAAATCTTTGTTGCTTGCAACAAAGGCGGCGACAGTAACGCCACACCAGTGCCGGTGGTTCCGCCGCCACCGCCATCGGTTGCGTGCTTTGGTATCAATTGCGGTACGAGCTCGGCCAACATGCTGGCCAGCGCTCTCGGTCGCAATACGGTTGGTACCACTTACGAAATTCAAATTCAGATCTTGGCTCCGGGTCCAATAGCGACCACGGCTCCAGGGCAAAGCTTGGGAATGGGTGCAGTTCCTTATTCTGGACCCGTGCAAATTAATGGCGTGATCAATGTGACTCAAGCAGCTGGATATATCTGCTCTCCTCCAGTCGGAGTTTATAACTTTACAAGCAGTGCGGGATCCGTGTATTTCGATGCAACAAATCGAGCTCTTCAAGGAACTGTGACCGCAGGACCTCTGAGTGTCACTTTTGGTAGCGTTAATTCTCCATACGCATTTCTGTCGCCGGCGGTACCCGCGGCAGTTTCAGCCAACGGACAGAGCTTTCCGTTTATTCTCTATAATGCGGTGACGATTCAAGGTGGAGGCATGATGCCTGGTTATGCCGGTGGACCTCCTCAACCTTGCGGAATTAACGAACCTGATTTCTTGCCAATATTTCAATAAGACAATATTTAAATCAGATGGACGTTTCTATCGAGGATACGTCCATCTGATCTCGTCAGCTCTCCTCATGACGCCTACCCTCAGACTCTCGCGCAGCCGCCGCGCAAAAAAATTACTTGCGTTTCATAATATTTTTAGCGCTAATTAATCATGGCGCTTGAAATGATGCTCGCATTTTTTGAAGATCTTGAACAGGTACGAGGTCGATCCCGCAATACAATAATGGCATATCGAAGAGACCTCGATCTTTTTGAAAAATTCTACGACAAATCAAAAGAACTACTTGGCTTCTATGAGTTCATGAAAGAGCAGGGGCTCTCCGCAAGATCTCAGGCTAGGGTCATTTCAAGCGTTAGAACCTACTTCAAGTTTTGTCAGTTGAGAGGGGCTAAGGTTCCACTCTTGAAGGAATTGAGACCGCCGAAGGTGAAAGTATCACTTCCGCGTCCGCTGACACTCAGTGAATTTGAAAGGCTTTTTAAGGCTTGTGAAGTCGAATCCCTTCAGCGTCCATCTGATGAGCTTGTTGGCGCAGGGGCAACCCACGGGGAGGGGGCCTCGGTCACAACCGATGGCGTAGATGCGACGAGTGCCGGAAGCCTTCGAACGGCGCGCAACCAAATTACTCTGCTGCTTCTTTATGGACTCGGCTGCAGGGTCACTGAGCTCATTGGGTTATCGCTTCAGAATTATCATGAAATTGATAATTGGCTCGTGGTGCTTGGTAAAGGCAATAAAGAGAGAGTGATTCCAGTTGCCGAAAATTTAAGTATTGAGCTTAAAAAATATATCACAGACATTAGGCCTCATCTTTTAAAGGAAGCAACTCCTTCGATCATCATTAATGATCGCGGCCACAGGCCTTCGCGTGTGGATATTTGGCGTTGGCTTGCCGCTTGGTCGGCAAGGGCTGGCTTTGATGAGCCGGTGAGCCCGCATCGCTTTCGTCACGGCTGCGCGACCGCACTTCTTGAGTCGGGCGCCGACCTGCGCTCCATTCAATTGTTGCTTGGTCACGCCAGCATCCAAACAACGCAAGTTTACACCACGGTCACAACGAAAAATCTCACCGATACGATCGAAAAACATCATCCCCTTTCACAGCTCGAGGATTAGGGTTTGGTTTTGAGTCGTGTGTCTGGTATGCGCGCTCTTGCTGCGTCTCGCTCAGCCATCTTTGGCGTCATGCCATGCGAGAAAAAAGCGAGCCTCGTCTTTCGTAAATCCGCCGACCTCAAGTTGATTGAGCTCAATATACCTCTTTAGATTTGAGAGATCTCGAAAGCCCTGAACAATCCTCGTAAATGGGCGTAAATCCCAAAAGCGATCTCTCGCACAGGTCTTCAACGGACGCCAACGGCTCGCCCCCGTGATCGCCATGGCAATCGCAGAAGTTATAGCGCGGATAAAGGCTTTGTAAGTCGATCGACTTCTTAACTGAATGTGCAAATGAATATGATTGCCCACGATGGCCTTTGAGAGAATTCGGACAAAATGCCTTTGTGAAAATTTGCTGAGGATCGCATTGACAGCGCGAGCGTTCTTCTTTTTGAAAAAAGACCATTCGCCTCTGGCTTTGGACGATCTTAAGACAAGGTGCATGGAGTCTCTGGTCGCAAGTGGTCGTGGCCCTGATCTGCCCTTACAGGTTTTCAGTAAGGATCCCCCATACGCGCTACTTTTTTTGGCAAACAACTGGACTTGTTTCATTAAAGCACACCTTGAAGTCAATTTATATGAACGAAGGTATAAAATCAAGGGAAAATGGGAAAATCGTAATACCCACGAATTCAAGTTATCACCGCAACAGAATCAAACTTTAAATGTGAATATAAAAATGCTAGTGTTGGGACTTCAAAATGAGTAAAGAATTGACAAGAATGCGGTGACCGATTCTGCGCATTACGTTTACTTATGTTCAGGCCCATTTCCCTCGAGGCGCAACACACTCCCGAATCGTCGTTTCACGCGTTCACACGTTCACGGATTCTCCGGTTCAGATTTCGAACGATCTAGGGGCCTTGATTGACCTGAGCCTGTTTTAAATTGACCTGGCGCTTTGGCTTATCTTTGCAAAGACCTAACCGACATGAAAATCTTTTCGCTTACGAATTTAGGCTATGAGCTCATTGCGTTTGAAATCGAGATTAGTTTGATGCCGGGGCTTCCACAAATTTCAATCCTCGGGCAGGCCAATTATCTGGTTAAAGAGAGTATTCCAAAGATTCAGTCGGCAATAAAGTCTCAGGGTTTTAAACTTCCAAAGGCGCAACATATCTTAGTGGATTTAAAACCACAAAATCTTAAAAAAAATAATATGGGTGTCGAGCTCGCGATTGCGTGTGCGATATTAAACGAAACTCGGCAGATTCGTCTTAATGATCAAGGTAGTCGCCCGTGGCTGGTCGCTGGCCATTTAAGTTTAAAAGGAGAAGTTACGCCAATTGAAAAATCTTTGGAGGAATTTTCAGAGCGCCATTTGTTTAACATAATAACTGTGGCGCCGACGAAGATAGATCGAGAGCATTTCGAAGTCAGAAACTTACGAGAGTTGAAGCGGCCAAAGTTTGTAAGCGCTCAAAAAAGCATTTTGCAGAAGCGGCCTCGACCAAGGCTCCCAGATGTCTGTTTTTCTAAAGCGGCAGCAAGGCTAATTGAGATTATCGCAAGTGGTGAACACGCCTGTTTGCTTGCGGGTTCGTGCGGCAGTGGCAAAAGCACTTTAGCATCAATGATTGCCAAGGTTTTAGCTGAGCCAAGCGAGATTGAGCTCAAAGAAATTCAAAAGGTGCAGAAGCTTTTTTGTCAGTCATTTGCAAGCAATCCGGTGACGTCCGTGGGCCAAACACTCGGCGGCGTACGTCCTGAGGTGATTGTTCATCACAGCATTTCGCCAATTGCTTTTTTGGGAGGAGGAAGTCGCCTGTATCCTGGAGAGCTGACAAGAGCTCACAAGGGGACCCTGATCATGGATGAATTTCTGGAGTTTAACTCCGAAATTCAGGATGCCCTTAGAGAGCCGCTTGAAAATGCGCGCTTGAGGATCGCAAGAAACGGCAACTATTTGGAGTTTCCAACTGACTTTCTTTTGGTGGCGACTAGCAATCTTTGCCAGTGTGGAGAATTTTCGATGAATTCTCAAAAATCTTGTCGATGTTCGCAAGCGAAGTTGAAGAACTACCTGAGCAGACTGAGCGGTCCCTGCGTCGATCGCTTTCAAATTCTCACATTTTCATCTCTGTGGGAAAATCAAAAAAAGGAATTCACGCTCGAAAGCATCGACGCAAAAATCAAAAAGAGTCTTGAATTCAGACAATCAAAGCGCAGACAGGCCCAGCCGAATTCGAAACTCTCTAATGCTGAACTTGCAAACTTCGTTGATCAAAAATTAGTTTCTAATTTTTATAAATTTGAGTATTTATCTGAGCGCAGGCAAATTGCGCTCATGAAAGTCGCACGCACAATTGCCGATCTCGAGTTTCACGCCGCTGTTGGGATTAAGCATTTGCAAGAGGCTTTCGAATTTACGATTTTGCCATTTGTTTGGTTGGAGCAGGCACAAAAGGCAAATATTTGCCTGTGATTCGAATTCGAACTGATTCGAGCAAGAGCCTTAATAAGGCTTCGGGTGATAGGACCTTTTTAAATCCGCATCGCTTTTATTGTGAATGACTTCTCGCTGATCATTTCTTAGATCTTCGGTGACTACGATGCCAAGGTTCACGGTGTTGTTTTCCCAAATTTTTAAATTATCACGTTCAAGTTTTGCTCGCTCTGCATCAGAGCTGTTTGAAGAAAGATCAGGCAGAAATTCCTTCTGAAGAAGGTACATCATCCATACAATACCAACAAGTGAGGCAAGCCTTAAAAAGCCTCTCCAGGCAATTTGCTTCGTACCGATATCAGTTAATTTAATTGCTGTCTCACGCGGTAGACTTGAGAAATCTTGAGAGGTGAGAATTCGAATTCTGTTATCTGGGCTTAATCGCGCCACAGCTTTTTTTGTAAACTTGAATTCAACGAATGGATTGGCAAAGATGGGAGTTTGAAACATATAGACTTCAAGGCTTCCCAGTAAGAAATTAAAGCCAAAGTCAAAAGCCGTTTCATAATTTTCATATGTGTCTAGGATCTTGGACTTCAATCCGCTTGGCTTGAGGTAGCCGAGATCGGTCATCGCTTGAACGATGGTCTCATGCAGCACCGCGATTTCATTTTCTCGAACAATAAGGTCGATCGCTTGTTGATTCATATCGTGGGTTAAGATGTAATTGAAACTTTCCTTTGGAGCATGCAACAAAAAATACATCTTGGCGATTTTCTTATAGAGAAGTGTTGGGGTCTCGTTGCCCTTGAAATTCAAGAGTCGATTTAATTTTGCAGCGTTTTTTGCAGAGGCCGTTACCAACCAGTCTTTGATCACTTCGATTCCCGCTGTGTCGGGATTGAGCTGGGTGATCGCTTCTAAGAGTGCTAGTTTTTCTTCAAGGTTTTTCGGCGTCTCATTTGTAGAGACACTTTGATTAGTCAGTAAAAGCTTGAAGTATTCGTCCCGTTTGGCGCGAAACCGCACGAGATCAAAACGCAGAGGTTCAGGTTTTCGCTTCGTAAAAAAAGCAGACAGGCCTGCGCGCTGGTAGAGATATAGTGTGCCGTTGGTTTCAAGCGAATTTCGTGCGACTTGCAATCGCGATAGAGGAGCCTCGGTGCGGTTTTGCGACCACGAAGCGCTTGGTGAAAATAAAGACCGACACAGGGCTGAATTTGCCCGCGCGGATGGTCCGAAGAGCGTGCAACAAAGGCAAATCATGACAGTGAGAATTCTCTTTATGAGCGTCACCTAGCCGCCTTACTGAGTTTTACCACCAAAGGGGATCCCGCCGCCTGTGCCGATGCCTCCTCCGCCAATGCCACCACCACCGGGTCCAAATCCTGGATCGACGATGCCGGGGTTTCCACCAAGGCCGCCGATACCGCTATTCCATCCGCCGCCGATGCTATAACCACTATTATTAACCGGGGTTGGTTTTTCAACCGGGTGCATGATTTGTGGCTCTTCAGGGCGATATCTTTCCATCGAAGTCACATCATAAGGACTGTCAGAAGGACGATCTTGCAGGCGATAACCTGTGGGGCTCAGAATATAGGGTTCAAACTTATGATCATTCAATTCAGCCTGATAAAAACCAAAGTAAGGCCTATAGCTGGGGGCATTGAGAGCCAGGATCGTGAGCACTTTATCAAAGTAGGCCGTCGTATCGTCCTTTGGCATTCCATTGAGATAGATGAGTTGCTGAATCACCTCGGCCATTCTCAACCGAATGTAGGTATCTGCATTTCGTAAGTTTGCAACATCTGCGTCTGAAAAATTGGCAAACGTGATCATCTCAAGCATGAGCTCATCGTATCTTGCGGTATCTTTGCGTTGGTAGCAGTCATGGGTCAGCAGGATGCCTCGGACTTGATCCTCACTTAATTTGTTTTCATCTCGTAATTGCCTGATCGTTTCGTGCAGTGCGGGTGTTTTGAAAAAATGGGTCAAAAAATCAAGAATGCCTTTCTCTGGAGGCTCTGCTTGACTACTCCAAGTGTTGAGCTCGGGATGTTTTTTAACCAAGACATTTAATTCTTGAGCGCTTCTTTCGGCATTGGCAACATCTTGAGCTGAGCAGTAGTGTAGAGTGCGCGCAAGGTTTTTAATAAATTCGACTGGGTCGCCGCCAATAGGCGGTTCATCCTTATGTATAAAACGAAAATCGCCAGTTGCTGTAAATTTTGGCGGCGAAGTTGGTGTTGGCGGAGTTGTTCCGATTGGTCCGGGTCCAGGTTGAGGATTTGTTTTTGGTGGTGTTGGCGGCGTCGTTGGTGGAGTCCCTGGCGGTGGGGTAGTCGGTGTACCGGCATCTTTGATCACTAATGCTTTTGGGTTTTGCGAGAGGATCAAGAGTTTTAAAAAGCTGGTGTTGGCTCCACTTAATAAATATCGGCGAAATTTATTGTCTTGCAATTGTCGATCGCGATTATAACTGTAACTAAAGATCATATTCAAAATCTGACCTGACAGTTGTGTCGCTGCAACTTGGTAAGAGACATCTTTCGCAGCTTGAATGGCAAGCGTTCCCAATTGCAGAAGCCTAGCGCCTCTTCCGACTTTACCAGATCCAGGTTCTTCAGGGGGTGGGGCGGGTGGTTTGCCGTCTCCGGGAGCGCCTGGGCCGGGGATGCCGCCACCAGGATTAATTCCGCTGCCAGGGCCAACTATTCCGCCAGGAGGCAAAAGCCCTTCACCCGGTAGATTGGGGAGAGGATCTACGCCGCCAGCATCAATGACCGAAGGATCAATGGGATCAGCCATCTTATTTAGTTTCTTTGCCGCGTCTTCACTGTGAATTCTGTTTGGTCCATTTGTTCCGATGACCGGTCCCAGCTCTGTTTCTGCTTTCAAAAAAGTAGAGTTATTGAGAGCGGCGGCAAGCTCTGGTGAGTCGGTTTTTCCTTTTCGGCGTGCGACTGCTCGCAAAACCTTTTGCATGAGCGGAGAAGCTGCGATGGCTCTTAAAGTTCGAGGTGTTGCTTTGCCTGCATCAATAACCGGAAAATACACCCGTGAAAGCGCAAGACATAAAAGCGCCAAGGATTCTTTGTCAAAAGCATCCAACTGAACATTATAAAGTGCTGCCAGTCTGGCCACCATTCCATAAGTCGAATAATACATGGCAATTCGCGAAGAGATATCAATGATGATTTGGTTCCACGATCCTTGAATGGGTGTTTTGCCGGTAACGGCAGAAATAAAAGGACCGGCAAGACCGCTGGCAATAGCCAAGCCAGTTGAATCTCCGATGATCGTTTGTGCTTGGATCGAAAGTGGAATTCCGTAATTGAGATCTTTTGAATGTAAGATGGGCGTGACATAGTCGTGATCTAAGACTCCACCGCTAATAAGAACCGAACAGATCGGCATATAGGTATTGCAAAGGCTATGATTCACGGACGGATTCGATGGCGTGAGATAATAGTTAGGATTCATACCAATATCAGATGCGGCGATACCTAGCCGCTCGTTGGCGACCTTCCACAAGAAATCGCGTAATTCGGGATGTTGTTTCAAAAGATCATTGAGCTTTTGAACTTGATCGTCAGCCGAAACAATACTAGGGAGTCCGACACCATTTCCACCGATGTCATTGGTGGCGGGAGTTGTCGGAAAAGGCGTGATCACTGGAATATCTGGAATCAGTTTTGGTCCCGTAGGGGGTGCCGCTGTTGGATTGAGTTGTGGAGCCGTATTGATCGCATCAGCGATTTGTCTATTGTCACTTGCCGCCGCGAGCATCATTCGTTTTGCATAATCGTTATAGGTATTAATAGCCGAGAGGACGCCTTTGTTTCCACTGTCGGCGGCGCCAAGAACATACTGATAGGCTTTTAGATTGTCTTTTTGTTGTAAGTAAAAAAGCGCTGCCTCAAGATATTTTTTCTGGTTCTCTGCACTTTGGGCAAGCTGTGACCTGGCGGGACTCTTTAATGAGCTGGCATCGAACCAGGCTTGGGCGTAGTTTTCAGTTGTGAGTAGTGGGTTGCTAACTTGCTGCGGATATCCACCCTGGTTCGGATTTTGCGAAGTCGGATTCGAGTTGGCGTTTACTGTATTGGTAATATTGTTGTTGACCTGAGCATAGACCTGCGTGAGCGGCGAGGTGGCAATGGCCAAAGATAGAGTCACCGATAAAGCCATTGATATTGAAGCCGATAAAGGCTTTGAAAGACGAGGCTTGATCGGATGGCTACGAAGTCTCATATTCTTCTCCAAATTTAAAAAACGGCGCTGATATCACTAGAGGCTACCTAAGTTGATTTCAATTCTTGAACCAAAGCTACGTCGATGAACTCAATAGACTTCATGCTCTAAAAAGGAGCAGAAATACCGAGGAACTGCCATAACTTAGAGCGGAGCTCAATGGATTTATATTTTGGGCTTTTGTTTGCGTTTAAACATCGCCTTTGATAATTTACTTTACATATTGACCAAATTTGGCGGTAAGTGATTTTTGGCAAGATTATTTGCTGATCTTTTGGTAAGTCTTAATTCACCATATGGTGGCGTAGCCAAGTGGCCAGGCAGCGGCCTGCAAAGCCGTCTACGGCGGTTCGAATCCGCCCGCCACCTTTCTCCTTCGGCCCCTCAAGATAGGGTTCTTCGGTAGTCACAAACAAAAGTTGGGCTGATATTTAATTTCATCGGTTTTCGAGGGCAGAGCCGCGCCTATAAGGTTAAAAATATTTTGAGTCACACCGAGAGGTTTAGCGTCGGGGCCTGAAATCGCTTTCCATTTTCCCCAGCTGGCTGTGAACTTAAGATCTCCGATCGAGATTTTGGGACTTTCGATCGGCATCTCGGTTTCGGCCACGATTTTGAGATCTGCTGGCGCGTGAATCAAGCTGGCATCGACCTCAAAATCGGATTCGAAAGTTTGGCCAGGCTCAAGTGCCGGAAGAAGTCCGACAACTTGTGGCATCGCTTCTCCGATGCGAATGAGAAGTACGCTCCCTTGTTTCGAGTCAGGCTGGAGCTGACGTCGGACGTGAATTCGAAAGCCACGCGCCTCCGTGCATTTTTGTGGAAGTCCGCTGGTAAACAAATCGTTCATGAGTACTGTCCGATGTGCAACATAATACTTTTGACATCGGATGATCGAATCATCGCCCGGGCGAGCGCTGATCGGATCAGCGCAAGGTCCAGAGTAGGGATAGAGTTCGTCGTAGCTCTGTGGCCGAGAGAGGATCTCAAGACTTGAATTAATTGTTTGGGTTAAGCCGCTATTCCATGAAAACTCGATCGGAAAATTAAATGGATCTACGAGATGATCGAAGGCCTCGATTTTTAGATCGGGATTGTTTCGATAGTTTCCTTCGGCCTGAAATTCTTTGAAGAGCCCGGCGGCATCACAGCCGACAATTGCGAGATAGCGAAGATTGGGATGGATTCGTCGAAAGACCTCTTTGAGGTTACCGCCATCTAGATCTTCAATGATCCCACCCGCAACTAGTCCTCCAGGGCTGCGCCCGAATTTGCTGTTTGAGGCTGAGTGTCCGACGAAAAACACGGCGATGCTAGAGGGCGCATTCAGCGCCCCCCAAAGTGTTTCGGCGTGGACATTATGATGGACCTCAAGGCGATATCCGGAGTGCACAAAGCGATCGACGAAGATCTTCTCAAGAGCTTTATTGCTATTCCAAGAAGCTCCGTTTAGAGCTGTCTTGCCCGCGGCCGGATCGAGCGCGGTGAGTAACACGACAGTCGGGGGAGGGAGGCTGGCAGCCGTCGCTAAGCGTGTGGCTAGCAACAAAGCCAAAATGAGATAAAATCTCACTTTCCAATTGCCCTTGTGGCGATCTTTTGGGCCGCCGAATAGGCCTCGGGTGAAAGTAAGTTTTGATATTTTGTCCAAACAGCTCTAGCCGATTCACGATCGCCGCCAGCGCTGGTCAATTGACTCTCAACTTGCTCACGAATGAGATTCAGGGTATCGAGCTCACGATTGTAAGCTGTCAGTTCGGAATCGCTGAGCCCAAGCTTATGGGCCTCAGAGGCGGACTGAATTGGTGAAAAAGCGACGTCACGTCCGTTTTGGCCATTGAGAAAAACCAGTGCCGTTAAAAACGCGAGAGTTTCAAGTTTAGCATCGGGATGAGGGCTAGAGATATCGTAGGCGACGCCAATACCAGCTGGGACCAAACCTGCCAGCATGATGACCGGGTTGCCAAGAATGATTCCGACAATAGCCTGAGCCCTTTGAATCGGTAAAGCCGCCAGTAAAAGGATCACTAAAATCGTTGTTAAAGCTTGCTTCATTATTTTCATGAGAATCCTCCTTTTGCTTGCGTAATTAGTCTTAAAGCGGGCCCATGGCAAGCCAAAGGACAAATGAGATTGTCATTTTGCTATAACTCATTAGAATTACATATAACTCGAAGCGCTTCGGAGAGGCCTTATGATCGATCAGAGCAATTCCCTCATGCTATCTTTAGGTGGATTTTTTAAAGCTCTTGGGAGGATTCTCACGTTTCGTGCCCGGCGTGACGAGTTTTTCTTTGAAGATCGGCGCTTTCTTTATTTCGGTTTGCTCACGACCTGGATGGTGGGTATCGGTCGATTTTGGGATAATCCGTCAGTGCCATTTTATCGCCATTTTGGGGTGGGATCGGTCTTGTACGTCCCGATTTTAGCATTCTTACTTTTTGTCGTTATTCTACCCTTTAAGCCCGAAGCTTGGACCTATCGAAGAGTCGCAACTTTTGTTGCAATGACGGCACCGCCCGGTTTTCTTTATGCCATCCCGATTCAGATGTTATGGGGTCTGGAGTCGGCGAATAGTTGGCATTTCGTCTTTCTTGGAATTGTCTCCACGTGGCGGGTCGCTCTTTTATTTTTTTACCTGGGGCGTTTTGCGGCACTGGGCTGGCTCATGCAGCTTGTCTGTTCATTGTTGCCACTTTCAATGATCATTTCGACGCTTACGGTTCTGAACCTTGATCGTGTGGTATTTGATCTTATGGATGGAGTGGAGTTACGAACTGCAAACGATTCGAGTTATGTCGTTTTATTTGCCCTGACCACGCTTTCGGTCGTCATACTCCTGCCGCTTTTACTGGCGTATTTTATCGGGGTCAGAGTGGCGTATAAAAAACAAAGAGCTTCGCAACAATAGCGAAGCTCCTTCGCGTCAACTCAATTTCTAATAGCGGCGGCGTCGACCACTTTCAATAACCGTGGTGCTTCTCTCTGTTCTTGTTCGTGATCTGCTCTCATAGACTGTTCTATGTTCAACAATGTGAACTTCTCTGGTGCGACGAGTTTCGTAAAAAGACCGAACTTCTGGACGTGAGTAATATCCGCCAACTGGCTGAGACATAGTTGACGACACAGTTGATTGGCCGCCACAAATGGGCTGTGAGGTGACGTTTTCGAGCGACTCGCTCGAGAACGTGGGCCGAGAACCTGGTCTCTAAAATTTGCCTCTGTGATCACTTCGAACTCACCTCAGAAAGTCCGGCGATTCTTTTCCGCCACCATGGATTAAAGCTATTTCATGGCATGGAGCCTGCAGGGACCAGTGAGTTTGCCGCCACATTACAATGAGGTTAATTTATGAAATTTATGTTTTCTATTTTTTCGCTGATGCTTGCGATCTTTGTCGGGCCGGTGCTTAGCTCAGCTCAAAGCCAGTCAGAATCTGACGATGGGTCGCTTCAATATGTCATGAAGCAGATGGGTCAGGACTTCAAGGAGATTCGACTGAACCTCAAGGCCTCTCAGGTTTCTGAAAAAACTGTGAACTCAAGCGTCCATCTTTTGCAATTAATTGAGCTCGCCGCACAACGAGTGCCCCCACAATTTTTAGACGACTCAGGCAAACTTCGTGTTGATAAGAAGGCCGAGGCTTCGCAATTTCAAAAGAAAATCCTTGATGACTTGAAGCCAGCTGCTACCGAACTCATAGAAGCTCTTAAACTTGCAGAAAAGACTGGCGATGCTTCAGCTGCAACCAAAATTTTGCGAGAAAAACTTCTCCCGATTCAAAAAGAAGGTCATGACTCTTATAAAGAGGCGCGAGATTCGCAGGGGGAATGATGACAGCCCTTCGCTCAGTCTTCTTATCATTAAGCGTGTCATTAATTGTCGCCTTGGTTCTGCCGCATTCGGCCCTTGCCGCAACTACGGCTGATCTTCAGCGTGGCAAATATTTGTTCAACGTCTCTGGCTGTGTGGGTTGTCATACCGATAAAGGCGGGGAGACTTTGGCTGGGGGACGCAAACTCGTCACTCCTTTTGGCAGTTTCTATACGCCCAATATCACCTCCGATCAGCAGACGGGCATTGGCAATTGGTCTGATCGCGATTTCCTGCGCGCTTTGCGCATGGGGATTTCTCCTCAGAAAACATATTATTTCCCCGCGTTTCCGTTCACCTCATTTTCGAAGTTAAGTGACCAAGATATTCTCGCCATCAAAGCCTATATTTGGACTCTTAAGCCGGTGAAAAAAACTCAATCGTGAGCATGAGATTATTTTTCCGTTTAATCAGCGTTGGCTGCTTCCAGTTTGGCGTGCCAAGTATTTCGGTTCACGCCCGACAGACGGAAATGTCACAGGCTCCTTTCGAGGTCCACTTGTTCCTAATCTTGCAAAAAGCGCAGGTTGGAATCGAGGTGCCTATTTAGTCGAAGGCGCCGCTCACTGTGCTGAGTGCCACACGCCTCGCGATGCAATGGGAGGGCTAGACAGTAAAAAGTGGATGTCTGGTTCACCAGCAGGGCCAGGGCATAAAAAAATTCCGAATATTAAAACGAAAATACGCACCTGGTCTGATGATGATTTATCAACACTCCTTCAGGAAGGAATGAGCCCTTCAGGGGCCGACGTCAGTGGAGAGATGGCTGAAGTTGTAAATAACAGCACCAAATATTTCACTGACGAGGATCGTGCCGCCGTAATTGAATATCTGCGCTCGCTCGGAGATGAAAAAGCGGGCGACACCGACGGCGGCAACAATAAAAATTGATTGTATAGGAAAACAAAAATTATGGCATTTGCACACTTAAGATTATTTTTATTGACCTGCACGACTCTTGTGAGTGTCGTTGCAACTGCGGGGGACGACGTTCAAGGACCAGTCACTCAAGGAGCAGCTGCTCCGGCGACGGCTCGAATTACAGTCGTTTCAATTTCCATGCAAGCGGGGCAGCCGATACAGGTTAACTTGAGCAACGGGTCCGTGATTAGTTTTAAAAACAAAGAAGGATTTGCACCCCTCAAATCGACACTGACTTTATCTGAGAATTCGTGCACCCAAGAGCTGGGAACCAAAGTTGACTTTATTGTCCCAATCATTTGGCAAAGTCTGATTCCTTATTGGCTGAAACACCCGAGTAAACAGGGCACTGCTGTCATTCGGCATGATTCTAGCGATAAAAAAGATCGTGTCTATTCCAATACCGCTTTTATTTCTCGCGTAACCAATACCGATGAGTTCTCTTCACATCTTGCTCAATTGCCGACAAACCAAATCGTCGAGACCGATATCTATCAAGAGACACTCAAAGAAGTCACTGCTATGGGATGGCTAGAATGTCAGAGTGATTGTGGTCAACTTTTGCCGACAAGCAAAAGCGTGATTTTTTGGGACGAGAATTTTGAGACCCCCAATAATCAGGTCTCTATGGTCAGATATCGTAATGTTCCCAGCCTAAATCAAATGACATCCAGGCTTGAAGACGTAAACCTCACTTTGAGTCGTGAAGGTAAAACTCAAAGAATCTTTTTTAGTCGACCGAAAAATGCTTTCGGACTTGCCTCATTCTTTTTACCTCCCGGAATCACCTATCAGGTGCAGTGGACTTTTCAGGCGCCTAACCTAGTTGATGTTGACGATCCCCTTTGTCAAATGAAATGGGATATGGATTTTACCCGAGTGTTCACGCAGTTTACGAGTGCTAGCGAAACCGTGATTGATCCCAAATTGGTGAATATCAAAGACCTGCCAGACTATATTTTTGATCCCAAAGACAAGGATAGAGTTTTGTTCTCTGATATGTTCCAAACCTATCGTTGGGAAAGTTCTGAGGTGCAGAAATGAAATACCTTTGGCACTTGGTACTTGTGAGTGGACTGTTTATCAGTAGTTTGATCAGCGTGCAGGCTTTTGCCAAAGCTTTGGATCCTGCGAACTATCTTGATAAAATTTCACAACGTTTGACCGGCAAATGGCCGCTTCCAGAAGAATATGATTCTCTTACTCAAGAGATGAAAGCAAAAAACTGTCAGCAGGTCTCATGTTTAGACGAGTTTTTTAAGGCGTACATTCGTCGAAAAATGGATGCTCCTGAGTTTTATTCTGAAGCAACACTTAAGGTTTTTGAAAAATTCAGTTTTCAAACTCCTCCTGTGCCGCCGTTTCCGCTCACTGCCTATGGTTTTGACTATTATAATGCTAAGGAAAGGGAAGAGCTTTTGGTTTACAAGGTCTTTCATGACGACCTTGCAATCGACGAAATTTATACGAGTCAATCCTATTGGGAGCGTATCAATGCCAAAAAGGAGAGCTTCGATAAAATTTTGGATTTTTCGATTGAAAGTGATGCGCGGGCGACGATGACGAATCTCGATTTGACAAAATATCCAGATCTTAATCTTAAAAATTCGACGAATACCAATTACTCTGGTGACGCTACAAACGTATCGATCAACGAGGTCAGTTATAAAGGCCACCCCAATATCGCTGGGATGTTCTCTTCGAATCGCTTTCTGACTCGCTACTGGAATACCCCGGTCAACGGTAACCGTAAACGTGCTGCTGCGATCTTTCGCATCATGCTTTGTGATTCGATGTCGCCAGCACTTGAGCGCGAAACTCAGAAAAAGCGCGAAGAGGCCTTAGCTCTCGGTATTTCTGATACTCCGGCATCATCTCGAACACTTGAGGAGATTCACAAAAACCGGCACGGAAACCAAAAAGACTGTGCCCAGTGCCATACGCGCCTTGATCCCGTCGCAAGGACCTTGCGGCCGCTTGAGCTTGGAATTGCAAAACTTGGAGTTCCCGGCAACCTGCGCTTTTATAATGCCGTTAACCAGCCACAAGATATTCCCGTCCAGAATTTTCATGAACTCATCGTCAAAGCAACACAACTTGAACGCTATAATGATTGTCAGATGAATTGGCTCTTTAATTGGATTGTTGGTAAAGATACGAAGATTCATCCTCTGCGTTTTGAGGAACTCTTAAATAATTTTCAGACAAATCGCCATCACGTCAAAGCAACTATTGAGGCCTTGTTGCAAACGCCCGAGTTTCGAGGAGAAGAGTCGAGCTATGTTGAGCCACACTCGCTCGTGGCAACGCGGGAGGTTTTTTCGAACTGTGCCTTTTGCCATACTCCTTTTCTCAATATGCGTGGAGATGAGTTGAAGCTCATGATTGCTAAGATCTCTCACAAATTAGATCTTCCTTATGATGGTGCACAGCGGACGATGCCGCCTTCGGATCATTTTTGGGAGCCCTCTGATGCAGAACTTCAAAGCATCAAACAGTGGGTTGAAGAAGGCGCACCTTTGGCGGTTGGTAAATCGCCCTTACTGACTCCAGATGAAAGCAAAACTATTTTGCGTCGTGACCGAGGTGATAAATGAGAAACAAGACAATTTGTGGTGGCGTGATAATGACAGCCGCAGTGACGATAGTCGCACTGATGTCAACTCTTGCAAACGCAGCAGAGGTTTCGTATCAGGCAAAGAATCTGCGCCACAAAATTTCGTTTGATGAAATTTATAACCGCTATCCCTCGCCATACGCGATCATTCAACAGTTTCATCGAATTGTGCCGGTCAGCGATGAAACCTCACACTGCTTTCAGATGGATGAAAACAGTGCTCCCGTCTCGGGCGTCATCGATCCGATTCAGAATGGGGCATTAGAACAAAGTCCCGGTGCGCTTTTTTTTATTCGTTTTATCAGAAATGTGTGCGCGAGCTTGTCACTGGCGGGTTTATCGCTGATGGGCAAATCTCAGGTAATTCAAAGCTCATCCTGGGTGAGCAACTGACTACCGAAATATTGGCAGACATCGATAGCCGCTGCGAGAATTCCGCTTCGAACAAAATGCTGTTCTGTTCTTATAATAAGAGTGATAAGCCAAGTCGTCTCAAAGCACTCTGGACCATGACGGATTGGTCTTCGTTGGGGCAAGCCAATCAGCAAAAGCTCATCAGTCGCATCGTTTTTTATTTGCTTGGACCTGAAAGTGTTTTGCTTTCAAAAGGATATATCGGCGAAAAGTCAGTCTTCGGAAGGCCCTTGCACGACAGTGATGAGTTAGTGGACATGCTGAACGCCTATTTGCTCTCAGTGAGTGATGGAAAGCTCAGCTTGCGCGATGCTTATGCCGAACTGGCAATCATTTTGCGTTTTTGGGTCCTGCTTTAAAGACTTAATGGAGTTAAAAGGAACACTTATGAATCCACTGAATCCGAAATTAGATCGACGTCATTTTTTAAAACAGATGGCAGCGTCTGCCTGCGCTCATCCCTTTGTGATGGCAGGGCTTTCACCCGCACTCTTAACGGCTTACAATGCTATGGCTGATGTTCAGGCCGATTCTTCTGCGCGTTTTGTTCTCATTCGTGTTCATGGCGCAATGGATTCTAGCTTGGGATTACATCCCTATACCAAGTCCATATCGGGCATCAATACGCAGGACCTTTTTCTCGGCTATGATCCCGAGAAAGATATTGTTCGACCAGAGGCTACGAATATCGAACTCGGGCCCTCGGCCGCGTCGATCTCGGGTTTTGCTTCGAAGATGGCCATTGTCCGTGGAATTTTTGTGGGTCCAAACGATCTCGGGCATCCGTTTGCCATCCAGCATATGACGGCTGGCCGTACTCAAGAATCAGCCCCATTTTGGACTTCCTATATCGGCAGCCAATATTCGACCAAAGCGTCGGGATCCTATGTTGTTACCAACACAGCCCTTCAGAGAGGGCCGCTTGCGCCTTTTCCGACGCTGCTGACTTCGGTTTTGCGCTCGCAGGTCGCGGCCCTTGGCCCGGCTCAAGCATCTGGCTTATCACTTTATAAGGATAGCAGCCTCGGAGTTTCTGGCTATCTTGATTTTCAGAATCAGAGTGCGAAGCTCGGCAAATTCATGGAAGTCTTTGAGCGTTCAACCAAAGATGGTGCCAAGATCTCAGATGAGGATTTGGTGATCGCAAGTCTCTATTCAGGTATTGCGCGCGTCGCTCAGCTGGATATGGATACTGGAAGAGAAGACTTTAAGACTCTCGACACGCATGTCAGTCATGCCTCGCAACATCCAGATGCCCAGAAGTCCCGTTGGGAAAAAATAGCCAAATTCCTGGGGCAACTTGAAGAGCTCAATCTGGCTTCGCAAACTCTTGTCGTCGTCATTACTGAATTTAATCGAACTCCTGGTCTAAATGTCAACGGCGGCAAGGATCATAATTACTCCGACAATGCCGTGGCGCTATTTGGTCGCGGTGTTAATGGTGGCACGACAATCGGTGACCACAAACTTTTTACTCCTGCCGATGGCTTTCCGTACGCTTATTGGGCCGGCTCTCACATTGACTTCGGAACGCCAGGCTCGCCCGGTTCGGGCAAAGTTGTTGAGGTTCATAAAGGAGAAGATGTTTCTGCGGGCGTAGACCTTGTTCACCCCGGCGACGTATGGAAAACAATTGCTGCCAGCTTAAATGCAAAGCTTCTCAAGAAAGCCCCCGAAGCCTCTCGTCTTATTCCTGGATTATTTGTTTAGATATTGACCCGAGAATCTTGCAGGTCCGTTCTTCTTACTGTTAAGCTTATTCATGCGAATGCTCAAAGCTGATCGCTTCTCCTATTTATTTTCAATTCGTGCAACGATGGCATCATTGGTGGCCCTTTGGTTGGCTTTTGCTTTTAAGCTAGAAAGTCCGCAGTGGGCGGCAATAACGGTGTGGATCGTCGTCCAGCCCTCTCGAGGAAAAACTCTATCGAAAGGTTTTTACCGCTTTTTAGGGACCTGCGTCGGTGCTTTGGCGGCGATATTTCTGATTATCTTTTTTGATAAAAGTCCGCCCGCCTTTATAGGCCTCCTCGCTTTGTGGGTTGGCTTGAGCACCTCGCTTGCGAATTTGGTTCAATATTTTCAGTCCTATGGTTTTGTACTTGCAGGTTATACCACTTCGATTGTCGGCCTCTTGGTGTTTTCACATCCCGATCAAATTCTGGAAGTGGCGCAGGCACGTATCGTCTGTATTTTTCTCGGAATCGCCGTTGCTCTCGCAATGGCCTTGTTTCTCAGTAACAGTAAATCTAAGCAGGAGCTGTTCGAAAAGGTTCATGAGATTGTGGCCGAGACTTTTCTGTGGACGGCGAAGGTTTTTTTGCGCCGCCCACGACAGGAGCTGCTAGACGGGGAGCGCGACCTCATAACGAAGATTAGCCACATTGAGGAGCTGACCAATTATGCTGCTCTTGAGTCCATGCAGGTACGCAGGCAAAAACGAAGTCTTCACAATTTGCTAGCCACTTTATTTTCTTGTATTTCGGCTATTCGGGCATTGGGCCTACATCTTCGAAAAAATCCTGAACTCATTGCTGAGACCACGGAGTCTCGTGTCGAAGTTGCCGAAACTTTGCAATCGATCTCAAGCGAGATTCGCACAGAAAACTTAAGTGCTGGGTTTTTCTCCAACCTCAATTCGCGTTTATATGCGAGTTTTGCAATTGAAGAAGCTGTCGGCACCGAAACCAATATTGAAAAGAAAGTTTTAAGGGATCGTTTTAAAAATATGTTGGCCTCTTTTTCGACTCTGCTTGAAGCTTTTCAAATCTTAATGGGCCGGCGAAAAGGCGATCCACTCATGACACTGTCTTTTCATCGTGATATTCGTCATGCAAAAATTGTTGGCTTACGTAGCAGCCTTGCGGTTTTGCTTGCAGGTGGTATCTGGATATTGACGAAGTGGTCAGTTGGCCCAGTGATGGTGATGATGACGGCGGTAAATTGTGGCATCTTTGCCACCAGCACCAATCCTAAATCTGGTTTGCTGATCGCCTTTAAAGCTTCTTTGATTTCGATGTTGGCAGCCTTTCTTTGTCCGCAAATTTTGACTATTGGCCCAGCAACGCCGCTGTTCTTATTTTTCATTTTAGCAGTCTTTTTAATACCCGGTGGAATTTTGATTCCTCATCCAAGCCTGTCCCTTGCCGGTATTTTATATTGCGCAGATTTTTTGGTATTTGTGTCGCCCCCATCAGCCTCTGCATGCTTTTGAATTGCAAAATTTCATAACGGCCGGGCTTGGTTTTTTTGCGGCATCTCTCCTAAGCTTTGCTGCATTTTATTTTATTCTGCCGACAGATCCACCAAAACGCAGTCAAAATATGATTCAAGATCTCGTGCGTGGCTTGGAACGTATTGCACGCGCACCTTCCGATGCGCGTGCTTTTGAATGGGAGACCTTGATGTATAATCGAGTGAGCGGCCTCATTAAGGTTTTAGCCGAGACAGGAGAAGTGAAAGCCCAAATTCTTGAGGGGAGCTTTGCCGTCCTCGACATCGGTCACGAAATTTTTCGCCTGCATGCGCGTGCAAAGGGCGCAAGCGATAATATTGAGACTGAAGTCGTTAAAGACAGTTTGCAAAGCCTCAGTTCTGTGGCCAATCATCCGCGAGAAACCGCTGATCAGTTGCGACGACTGAGTACGCGAGTGACAAAAATATCGCCTGAACTAACCCACACTCTCATCGAAATCGCAGATAGCCTCATCACTCACGACGAGTTCTTGCGTAGGCCCTGAAATGTCAAGGGACTGGTTATGGGGGACAGCAAGTCAAGCACTAGACTATGAGACCCCTAAAAAGTCGTAAGCACGGTAAAATCAGGGTGCTGCTTCAGCAAACTTGCTGGCAGATCACCTGTAAGTTCGGTCTCTAAAAATTTCTGATAAATTTGCGCTTTCTCCTCGCCGGTGACGATCATGAGGATCTTCTCTGCTTTCAAAAAACTTCCGGCGCCGAAAGTGAGGGCCCAAGGCGCGCTGGCGCCCGCCACTCTTTTAAAGCTTTGGGGGGAGAGTCGAACCCGGCCTCCTAAAAAATTCTGGTCGCCACAACCGGGTTCATGAAAACCAATATGTCCATTTGGACCAAGACCCAATAAGGCAAAATCGATGGGTAGACTTAAAACCTGTTTAATATGCGTTTGCATTTGCTCATCGGACCACGATGGTTCAATGGCTTCGAAGTGATTTTCTAATCCCAAAGGATCGATGACTTGGGTTTTAAGACTCGTATAAAAAAGTCGATCGGATTGAGTGAATTCATCGATTTGTAAAATCTGAAACTTCATTTTCCAAAACGAAGTTGCTCTTAAGAGCCTATAAAATCCCTCGGCGGAACGGCCAGTGGGCAAGAATCCTCGTAAAGCCCGTTGTTTGAGATCATAAAGTTGTCGAAATAAGACTTCAGTCTGGTTTGCGAGATCCTCGGCATTATTAAAACTTAGAATTTTCATGTCTTCTATTTTGTGAGACGCTATGGAGATATGTCACGCAAATTGAAAGCTTTGGTATGTATTGCCCATCCAGATGACGAAGTGCTTTTTTTTGGAGGTCTGATTGCAGCCAAGAATTATGATTGGACCATTATTTGCGTCACCGACGCAAACGCTGATCAACTTGGTGCTCACCGTAAACAACAATTTAAAAAATCCTGTCAGCTCTTAGGTGTAAAAAAAATAATTTTTCTCGATTATCCAGATGTTTTTGATAAACGTCTAGATACCTCCAGACTCACAGATGATTTAAAGTCCATAAGTGATCGCACGCAATTTAAATTTGTTTTCACTCACGGAGTTTTAGGTGAATACGGTCATCAACATCATCAGGATGTCTGTTTTGCGACTTATAAAAGCTTTTTAGCCGGTCCTAAAACTAAGATATTCTCTGTTGCATATAATCTTTATCCCGATATCAAAATAAATCTAAACGAAAAACTTTTTAAGCTTAAGACAAAAATTCTCTGGAAGATTTATGCGTCGGAAACGCGCCGGCTTTTAAATTTTCTACCGGCGACGAGTTGCGAAGGTTTTACTCAGGTAACGCTCAAAGAAGTCGAAGAAATTTATTCTTTTATTATTAAAGACCAAAATTCTCTCAATAAAAAAAATCTGAAAACTTATCTATGGCTTTATGATTATATAGCGAGCCGAGATTTTGAATTGAAGTCACGGCCGTTTTAGCCTGCCTAAATTGTTTTTTTGCAGAAGGGCATAGCGGGCGGCACCTAGAATGCCAATTTCGTCGTTTAAGACTAAATAGATCGGAATCTTTGCAAGCAGTTCAGTCATGCCATCTTTGTGTAAAAAATCTCTCGAGAATTTTTCTTTGTCGAGGAGTGGTAAAAGCTTGGGTGTGATTCCGCCGGCGATAAAAAGTCCCCCGCTAGGCAAACTCTTCAGAGCGAGATTACCGGCTTCATTAGCTAGGATCTCAAAAAAGAGCTCTATTGTCTTAAGGCATAAGTCATCTTGAGTTGTGAGCGCGAGATGCGTAATCCTTGCTGATAAAGACGGATCGCCGGTTCTGAGTTTGTCAGCTAAAGCTGGCGATTTTTTGTCTGGATATGTGGCTTCCATAAAATGATAAATATTGGCAAGCCCGGGGCCAGATAAAAGCTTTTCCCAACTGACATATTTAAATTTTTTGAAGAGAAATTTTAAGAGTTCAGTTTGTAAAGCGTTACTCGGACTAAAACTGCAATGACCACCTTCGGTGGCGAAAGGACGATGTTGACTGCCGTCCCAATATAAAATCGCTTCTCCGATGCCTGATCCGGGCGCGATGACCGCTTGATTGCCCTGGTGAGGGGGAGTGATTTGCGGCGTGATTTCCAAAACTTCTGAGGGAGCAAGAAGCTCTATGCCGTAGGCGATAGCTTCTAAGTCATTGATTAACCAGGTTTGCTCAATATTTAAAAAATCTGAAATATCGATAGCCGAAAATGTCCAGTCAAGATTGGTGGTTTTAACAACTCCACCTTCAAGAGGTCCCGCGACTCCAAAACAGGCGGCATTAAAGGAGATGGGATGCGCCTTTTGAAAAGATTTTAGCACATCCTTGAAGCTCGAAAATTCCGAATTTTTTGAAAGTCTGTTTGCCGACCCATTTTAATGGAGCTACGCTGACGTCGACGTTTACATCTAGGAGCGCCAGACGTGAATTGCTGGCGCCAATATCACCGCTTAAGCAAAGCATCGCTTGAGTTTTGCTAGTTCGCTTTTTGGGCCTCGATTGCGAGATCAATTTTGACATCATCGCCTAGTGCGGTTTCATACATTTTATCTTTGGCATCCCAAGGCTTATTCCAAGACATGCCGAAGTCTTTGCGCTTGACTGTGGTGTTTGCCGTGAAGCTTGCTACCGTCTTACCATCCATACCCGGACCTTCACCTAAAAATTCAATGTTAAAAGTGACAGGCTTAGTCACACCATGCAGAGTCATGTCTCCGGTCACTTCCATTTTCTTAGGAGCAACGGATTTCACGCTTTTGCTTTTGAAGCTAATATCCGGATTTTTCGCGACATCAAAAAAATCGGGGCTGGCCAAGTGCTCGTCTCTTTTTACGTTAGCGGTATTGACGCTCTTTGTAGCAATTTTGAAATCTACTTTTGAAGTTTCAACTTTTTTTGGATCAAAAGAAAACGTCCCCGAGAAATCATTAAATTGGCCTTTAACTGGAGTGAACAAATGGCGGATCTCAAAACCGACACTTGAGTGTGCGGGGTCAACTTTAAAATTTTCGGCATGACTGAATTGTGTGAAACCTATGACCACTAAAAAGCTTAAAAACTGTCGTCCTAAGATTGATCTCATTTTGTATCCTCCTGGTGTTGTTTTGTACGAATAAGCCTAAACCAAGAAATATGATCTCTCAACAAATAAAATCACACTGCAGTTTTGCCGGGTCAATTCAAGATAAATTAAAGAGGGTGGTCGCACCGCCGGTTGCAGTTGTCAGGTGCGGTTTCTGGTAACTGCCGCCGAATCGGATAACAGAAAGCAGCTGCCTGCCCCTGATCACTGATTTTTTTGACGAGCTTATTTCACTTCGCGGTGAACAGTATGCTTTCTCATTGAAGGATTATACTTCTTCTTCTCAAGTCTCTCGGGATGAGTTTGAGTATTTTTGGTAGTCGTATAGCGAGAAGGAGATTTATTTTCTTTTCTTGCCTCTGTGCATTCAAGAGTGATGACTCGTATTTTACCCTTCTTCGCCATGCTATGATCCTTTTTGGTCGTAAGGGGTTGTGGAAACCCCAAAGTTGTTCGCCCAAGTAATCAAATTTTATATCATAAGTCAAATTTCAATTTTTAAAAGCAGGGCTCCAATCTTGGCGTCTGCGTGCCTGGCCTGCAAATTGCTTTTTTTATCTCGCGGGCAGAACCCAAATTGACCTTAGACTCTTTGGTTTAGTTTTGCAGGTTTTGAGGCTTAAAAAAGGGCTGTAAATGAGCAAAATGTCGAGTCTTTTGACATCTTTAAAGGATAAATCCATGACCAGATCACTGTTCGTACTCGCGTTTTTGCTGGCTTCATTGACTCAGTTTTCACAAACCGCGCTCGGCTCGCCGATCGGGGCTGTGCCTGCAGAAAAAATCCAGTGTCGGGCTCTGAACTCAAATAGGATCAATGCGGTTAAGTCGATTTTGAGCAAAAAAACTGAGTTTCTTGGTGCCGGCGCGGTGGTCTCTTTACATAGTTCTTATGATGTAAATTCACAAAAAATAGTTAAGATTGGCGCGATCTCGCTTCAAGATGCGGTGAAAGTCAAAGCTGGAACATTAGTTAAATCAAAAGCTGTTTTTTTTTAACGAGAGTTCTTTTGACATTGCTCCTTATGGAGTTAAAAAATCCTTTTTAGATCGTAATGGGGCTTATGTTATTGCAAGTTATATCCTAACCAAGGCACGCAAAGCCAATCAAGGCGAGAATGAGCCTGTAAATTTTGAACCAGAGCTATTTTGCGGTACTGGCAAAAATATGTGCCTTTTGACTCTCACGATTGATGAAGGCAAAAATCTTAATGAGCGTGAAAAACCTCATCCTACGAAGAAAGCTGTCTTGACGTCCCTTAATTCCCAAGATTCAATCGAAATCCAATTTGATTGCTCGGCCCGAGGAATTTAATCGGCGAATTTAATTGGCGAATTTAATCGGCGAATTTAATTGACGATAAGAGAGGCTCCTTAACTCATGAGAATAAAAAAAGTCTTAATTACGGGCTGCTCAAGCGGCTTTGGGCGGCTTTTGGTGACCGGATTTCTGGAGCAAGGCTGGAAGGTTCTTGCGACTATGAGAAACGCGGACGAGCGTTCAAATCTCTTTAATGAGGAAATCCAGAAGTACCGTGACCAATTAAAAATATTAAATTTTGATGTGAGTTCGGAACGCGATCTCAAACTGATTGAGCAACACCTCATTGAGTTTGAAAATTCTGAGCTGGATTGTTTAATTAATAATGCGGGCTTCGGAGTTTATGGAGCGCTCGAAGATATCAGTCCCGAACAAGTGCGAGAACAATTTGATACCAATGTGCTTGGGCTGATTCTCACGACGCGTGGGATGCTCAAGTTTTTGCGAGCTTCCAAAGGCCAGATTATTAACTCTTCTTCTGCTTTTGGATATTGTGTGATGCCCTTAACCTCTCTTTATTGCTCCAGCAAATACGCGATTGAAGGCTTTAGCGAGTCAATGTATTACGAGCTTAAGGCTTTCGGGGTTAGGGTCAATTTGATTGAGCCCGGAGCTTTTCGCACCGATTTTAAAAGCAAAACCATTTGGGGTGAAAAAAGCGATTGGCCCGGATCCCCTTATTATCAGCAGAGTCAGAATTACAAAATGTTAAGCGAAAAACTGATGGACAGCGGTGGTCATCCGCGGGTTGTCGTCAGGGCTGTCCTAAAAGCCGCAGGTCAAAAGAATCCGCCGCTACGAATACGTTGCGGACGAGATGCAGGACTTGTCTATTTTGCAAAGAGATTGGTCCCAGAACCCATTTTTAGATGGATGAATGCACAAGTTTTTCATTTCATTTTTAATCGAAAATGCTAACGACTCTTTGACTTTAGGTCAGATAAACGGGTACTTGATTTCTACTTTATGGAATTATCTGACCTTGATTTTGCATATCCAACGCATTTGGTTGCGACTGAAAAAGTAAGCGAGAGCCGAGTTCTCGTCACACGCCTTTTTTCAACTCAATCCCAAGATAACTCAAGGCCAAATCCGCACGATTTGCATGCCGACTTTCAGGAGCTGGGGCAAGTCCGCGACTTGCTAGGTTTTTTTAAACCAGGCGATGTCCTGGTCATCAATAATACCAAGGTGCTCGCACGCAGGATGTTTTCTGATACGGGTTTTGAGATTCTCTTTTTGCGGCCAGTAGCTGGCGAAGACAAAAATGCCATGACGTACTCGGAGTACTGGCAGGTGCTGTGTCCCTCGAGTCAGTGGCCAAAAGATACTAAGATGAAGCTCCCCGAAGCTATTTCGGTGAGCTTGGTGGCGCGCGGACGTACGCAAGTCGTGAAAGTGGAACGTGATGACATCAATCATCGATCGGCCGAAATTTTGACTGAAGAGTATTTCTTAAAAAATGCGGATATTCCTCTTCCGCCTTACATACTAAAGGCGCGCAATGAAAAGCGTGCACGCCTCAAGGATTTTTCGGACTATCAAACCCATTGGGCAAAGCAGCCTGGCAGTCTAGCTGCGCCAACTGCGAGTTTACATTTCTCAAGAGAACTTCTAACAGCCCTGAGAGAATACGGGGTGATGGTGTTAGAGATGACTTTGCACGTTGGCCTGGGAACCTTTTTTGCCAATTACAACGAGTCTTGACGAGCACAAAATGCATGCAGAAGTGGTTCATATCCCAAGTCTAACTTGGCAAAAAATTAATGAGGCCAAAGCGGCTTCAAAAAAGATCTGGGCACTGGGAACCACAGTGACACGCGCGCTTGAAAGTCTTGCGCAAAATAGGCTCGAAAAAAATGTTGTCGGTGATTATTTTGGTTCCACAGATATTTTCATAAAACCCGGATTCGAATTTAAAGTGGTGGATTGTCTTCTGACCAATTTTCACCAACCCTCATCGACCTTACTTGCATTAGTGGCCGCCTTTGCAAATATTAAAATTGTGCGAAAAGCCTATGAGCTTGCCATTAAAAATGAATTTCGGCTGTTTAGTTATGGAGACCTTTCAGTTTGGATCAAATAAATAATCTCTATCCTCATCCGAACTATTTTAGGGTCGAAGCCAAAGCCGGCTTTGCCCGAGCAACCAGGCTTCAGACATTTCATGGCGAAATCAAGACCCCCGTCTTTATGGCTGTCGGAACCAAGGCAACGGTAAAGGCGATGACCCCAGAAGAGCTTAAATTTTCAGGAGCCCAAGTCGTTCTTGGCAATACTTATCATTTGCATTTGCGCCCTGGTGAGAAAATTATCGAGAAACTTGGTGGCCTTCATAAATTTATGAATTGGCCCTATCCGATATTAACCGATAGCGGCGGTTTTCAGGTGTTTTCGCTTTCGAATCTGCGCAAAATGAGTGAAGAAGGTGTTGAGTTTAGATCGCATCTTGATGGTAGCAAATATTTTATCTCTCCAGAAATTAGCATGCAGATTCAAATGGC
>Ga0207070_1044_pt1 | contig 28406 bp, 24 predicted proteins | sample Alteio_BWMinHeat_92_FD_153591 | JGI IMG/M metagenome (GOLD analysis project Ga0207070, IMG submission 153591) | Enriched cells from forest soil in Barre Woods Harvard Forest LTER site, Petersham, Massachusetts, United States -... | ecosystem: Environmental > Terrestrial > Soil > Temperate forest >...
GTGCTAGCGCATACCGTCATTCCCCGCCAATTTCCAAAGGAAAAGTCATGCGTTTCAGTCTGATTCCTCGGGAAGAGAAATTTTTCGACATGTTCGACGAAGTGGCTGCCATTCTTACGCGGGCTGCCGGCAAATTCCACAACATGGTCAAGGACTATGATTTGAAAGACTTCGAAGGGTTGGAGGCCAAAGCCACTGAGCTCAAATTCGAGGAGCACGTCGCCAACGACGCCGTCGAGCGCATCATCAAGGCTCTAGATCGGAGCTTCATTACTCCTTTCGACCGTGAAGACATTCACACCTTGGCGACTTCATTGGATGACGTACTAGACAACATGGAGGAGACCGCCAACCGGTTTGTCATGTTCCGAATCGACAAGCCGACACCGGAAGCCATTTCTATGGTTCGGATCATCAAGGAATGCTGTCAGCATCTAGAGCAAGCTGTCCAGGCCTGTCGAACTCTCAAGAATCCCCAGGCAGTGCAGAATCATCTCAAGGAAATCGGTCATCTGGAGAATGAGGCCGATCAAATCTACCGTGACACCGAACGCAAGTTATTTGCCAATCCACCACCCGACATTCTCCTGCTCATCAAATGGCGGGAAGTGTATAGCTTGCTGGAAGCGACCGTGGACGCATGCAAAAATGCGTCCCAGGTTATTTCGGAAATCGTCATCAAAGGCAGCTAGGAATGCATTTCTTTGAGAGCATCAATTTCGGCAGCGTGCCTTTCGGTCAGCTATCGATGACGGTCTGGCTCTTGATATGGTTGGCATTGGCGTTTGATTTCCTGAACGGTTTTCACGATGCGGCCAATTCCGTGGCTACCATCGTGAATACCCGCGTTCTCAGTCCATATGCAGCAGTGGTTTGGGCGGCTTTTTTTAACTTCATCGCCTTTCTTGTTTTCCATCTTTCCGTGGCGGCCACCATGGGAAAGGGCATCATTGATCCGTGGATTGTGGATAACCAAGTCATCGCCGCCACACTCATTGCCGCTTGTTTTTGGGACTTGCTGACCTGGTATTGGGGACTGCCGACAAGCTCTTCTCATGCATTGATTGGCGGAATGATCGGAGCCGCCTTGACCAAGGCGCTGAGCATGGACAAATTTCATGATCCTTTGCAATGGGCCGGAATCATAAAGACCTTTGTTTTTATTATTTTGGCCCCTCTCATCGGACTTATCACCGGCCTGCTCATAACGATTGCTGTTTCTTGGCTGTTTCGGCGAGCCACTCCGCGCAGGGTAGATTCGATATTCCGCCGAGGGCAGTTGTTGTCGGCTTCCTTCTACAGCTTGGGTCATGGCGGTAATGATGCGCAAAAAACTATGGGCATCATTTTCCTCCTGTTGATCGCTGCCAGCCAGCAAGGTGAAAGTTTTGCAACCCCCAATCAGGTGCCTACCGAGGTGGTTTTGGCTTGTCATGCCGCAATGGGGCTAGGCACTCTTTCCGGCGGATGGCGGATCGTCAAGACCTTGGGGCAACGGATCATCAAGTTGCGGCCTGTGGATGGATTCTGCGCGGAAACCGGGGCCGCGACAACCCTGATCATGACCATATTTGGCGGTATTCCCGTCAGTACCACCCATACGATTACCGGCGCCATCATAGGAGTGGGTGCCGTCAAAAGATTTAGTGCAGTCCGTTGGGGAGTCGCGGGCCGAGTCGTCTGGGCTTGGATACTGACGATTCCGGGAACCGCCTTAGTGGCCGTTTTGTGCTATTGGGGGATGAGATTACTTACCAAATAGGCAAATGGCAAAAGCATGGGTCAGGCGACAGTCGCGTTTACTCTTCCCCCTCGACTGCCGCGGGCCGGTGGCGAATGATGACACCTTCCACAAGGAAGACAACGTCTTCGGCAATGTTTGTGGCATGATCGGCGATGCGCTCCAGATGGCGTGTCACCGAGAACAAAGATAACTCCGCTTCGACCTTCGCTGGGGATTCCTTCATTGCGGCGACCAATTCCTGGATGATCTCATTGTTGTAGCGGTCAACTTCCTGGTCTACGCGGCAAACATGGCGGGCCTGGCGAGCGTCGAGATTCACGAAAGCGTCCAGGCTCTCTCGCACCATGGACGTTGCCAAGTCCGCCATTCGCTGGAGTTTCTCGGGAATGGCGACGACTGGCAAGCGTGCCAAATGCAAAGCTCGGCCGGCGATGTCTTCGGCCAGGTCTGCCATGCGCTCCAGGTCCGTATTGATTTTGAGAGCCATGGCGATTCGGCGGAGATCCACGGCAACGGGCTGGTGCATAGCCAAAATCTTGAGGCATTCCTCCTCGATGTGGTTCTCCTCCTGGTCAATAACTGAATCCCCAGCGATCACCTGCTCGGCCTTCTCAGCCTCCCTCTTTTGCAAGGCATGTGTCGACTTGTGGATTGCCTCTTCGACCGAAGCTGCAAGGGCCAGCAGGTCGCGCTGGAGGATTTCCAAGTCACGCTGAAGGTGTTTGGACAAAACCCTATACCCGGGAAGAGTGTGTGATGAGAGGTTTTGCGGATTGTTTACCCGCCATCTGACGCCAAACCACTAATTCGCCATGTGAAGTAACCAGCCCCGCCCGGTGATTTAGCTTCCGGGAGTTTCGTTTTGACAAAAGAGTTACACAAGGGGGTGCCGATATAAGATTAGGGCCTCCCCTACAGTAAAGTACTGTATCCTAACAGAAACCTCATCCGATTTGGATGAGGTTTTTGTTTAATGTGAAAATTAGAAAGACGAATTCCAAGATGAACTAAGGTTCTCTCTTTTCCTTTGGCAAGTATCGCGTCTACGAGACCGGCCATCACATTGCTGCCGACGGTTTACGGGAGAGCGGCGTCGATGGTGACGCGCATCCGCCGGCCGATGGCTAGACTTGGTTGATTGGGGTCAAGTTGAACGAGGCATTCAAGCGTCAGGGGTTCGTTGGTATGGAATAGATCCGGCGTCAGAGATCGGCGAGGAGCGTACCAGTCCGAGACGCGTTCGACTTTACCGCGCCAAGTTCCAGGAGCGCCGGAGGCGTCTTCAATAACGGCAGTTTGGCCTGGAGCAAGTAAGCCTGCGAATTCCTGATTCACATCGACGCGAATCCAACGCGGGCCCTCGGGTAAGAAAACCACGGCCGGCCGCTGAGGTTGGGAGCCGAGCACTTCCCCCGGACTCACCTGAATTCGCAAGATGGCGCCGGCGCACGGCGCGAGGAGGTTGCATTCCTCAATCCCTTGGCGGGCCTGAGCGAGCCTTGCCTGTTTTGCATTGACGTCGGCCCGAGCCCGGCGCACGTTGCTTGCCGGATCGACCAATTGCAATTCGTCGAGCTTGGCGATTTCGGCGGACTCGGCGGCTTCTAATTCTTGCATCAAGGCCTTGGCGGCTTCCAACTCGGTGGCGGTCAAATACTTAGCTTTATGTAAGTCCTGCTTATGGTCGAGAGCAATGCGGCCTGCGGCGAGGCGCGCTTTGGCGGCCTGGATGGCGGCCCGCTGCTGGATCAGTTGAAAGTCATGCTGCCGGGGCGACTTTTCGGCTTGCAGGAGTTGTGCTTGAGATGCCTCAAGATCGGCTTCGGCCTCCTGAAGCCGGAGACACGCCAGGCGATCATCCAGCCGAACGAGGACGGCGCCGGCCTCAACCGATTGCGATTCGCGCACCTCGACCTTGACGACGCGTCCGGGCGCCAAGGGATAGAGCGGTGTCACGCCGTGCCCCACATCGCTGTAACCGAAACAAACCACGCTCTGCCTCGGCGGTGAATCCGCGCGTTCCCGATCGAGATTCTCCGACCGGAGACTGGGAACAAGTGCGGGCAATGCTCCAAGCGCGCAAATGATCAGCGCCGCCAGGCCGAGCAGCGATAACAGACGCGGAGAATAGGGTCGGATTCGAATCGAAAGCTCCTTATCAAATCGGAAGTTCTGCCAGCTCCGGTTCATCGTTTCGTGTTCGCTGCAGCTTGCGAGCGCTAAGCGACAAATCTGAACTGTCCGATTTTCGGATTTGTTTTTGGGTTGTCATGCGCCCGTCTTCCAAGTGAAAAACTCGATCCGCAAAAGGGATCAAGCGAGCATCATGGGAGACGATCAAGACGACCGCGCCGTCTTGATGGGCCGCGGTCTCCAACAATTTAACTACCTGCTGGCCGTTGGTCCAATCCAGAGCGCTAGTCGGCTCATCGGCAAAGCAGAAAGTGGGCGACTTCATCAAAGCCCGACCGACCGCTACCCGTTGCTTTTCCCCGCCTGACAGTTGATTCGGGCGAAGATGGCCTTTATCTGTCAAGTCTAGAACGGCCAAGATTTCCTCGGCCCGCCGCCGCGCTCGCCCTGCGGTCACGCCCTCTCCTAACGTGAGGACGAGCTCCAATTGTTGCCGGGCCGTCAGGGCAGGAAACAAGTTATACCCCTGAAACGTGAAGCCGCAATGTAGTAGCCGGAATCTTTCCCGTTCTCGTTCCGACATGGCCCACAAGTCTTCTCCCAGCGCGACGACGCTGCCGTTATCGGGTTTCAGCAGGCCGGAAAGCACGGCCAGGAGTGTCGATTTCCCGCTGCCCGATGGTCCCATGAGGAGTCCGACTTGACCGGGCTCGAGCCGGATGGAAACGTCGCGCAAAGCGAGCGTTTTCTTGTCGCCTTCGCCAAAGGCACGGGCTAAATGAACGCCTTGGAGAATCGGTTTGCTTCTTTTCATGTTGTCCACTCACTTGGTCTCAAAACAGGGGCAAGACCCGTGCTTACACCTAGCGCAGCAAGCTCGCCGGCTCCGTCAAACGCAAGGACCGGAGGGCCGCCAAGCCGGAAAGAACCGCCATCGCCATGGTCACCAGCATGACCGAGCCCAGTAACCAATGAGGCAGGAGCATTCGTGTGCCCATGACCTCGGCGACATGGCTGAGGCCAAAAGTAGTCGGCAAAGCCAGCACGATTCCGACGATGCCAACCCAGAAGGAAAGCGCCAGGACCATGGCGATAATCCGGCCGCGAGGAATTCCCAAAGCCCGCAGTACGGCGTACTCTCGCATCGAAGCGGCCACGGCCGCATACAGCGACTGACTGGTAACCACCGCCCCGACGAGCAATGCCAAGGCGGCCGTAAAGGCCGTGGAAATTCCCGCGTTGGTTTGCGTCAACCAGTGGATGCGCGTTCGCCGCGAGAACTCCTCTTTGGTAAAGGCCGACATATCCGAATGACCGCGAAGGCTTTCAACGACGTTGAAAGCGATTTCGGGTTTCCGGCAGCGAGCCAGTAAGTAGGTCGCCTGGTCGAATGATCCGGGCAACAACAGCCGTGCGGTCTCAAGAGAGCAAAAAACGTAAGGCCCGGTGAGGCTCTTCAGGCCATGAACTAAGCCGACAATGCGAACGCGCTGGTCGCCGATCTTGGCGCGATCGCCGACGGCCGTGATGCCGAGTCGTCCCAATTCCGCTTCATCGACGACAATGGCCCCCGGCTCGCTAAGCCGGCCGCGCATTTCGAGCGTCAGTTCGCGGACGGCGCCCAGCGGACGACCGAGCAGCTGGGACCCGATCACAATACATAGTTCCTTGCTGCCATCCGGCTTGAGCCAATAGGAATAATCCAGCAAAAGCGTTTCCGGCGATTCCGCGGCCGCGTAGGAAGCCATTCGAGATAGATTCGCTTGAGAAATGGGACGGCCCAGGTCCACGCTCAGAACGCCGGGGGCGCTCATCCAAATATCCGCTTCGCTATGGTCGATCGGGATGGACGTGGTGGAGAACAAGCCCAGCAGCAGCCCGGTTTGCAAGTTGATCAGGACCGCACTGAACGCCACCGCCAAGACGCCTGGCAGGAAGCGCTGACGATCGTGCCACAAGGTCGTCAGGGTATAGGAATGAATTGCCATAGGCCGCCTTTAGCTGGCCGTAGTCGCCAGCAGGCCATTTGTCCGTGCGGCGACCGGCGAAGCAAATATCGACCGCTCATTCCGCATCGTAGCTTGCGGTTGTTTGCGAACGACCACCCTCGCCATCGGCTTGTGGCAACGGATGAGATACGCTTGCCCGGCAAACGACAGCCGGTGCTCGACGTCGACAAAGCCTGCATCCATAAGCTTGCGAGTGACGGTCGGCAAGGGTAGATAGTGGAATCGCCCCGAGCGGGCTTCGCGTTTCAGCCAGGCCCCGTAACGCCACATGCGAAAGGCCCTTTCCGCATAGCGAACGACTCGGCGGGCTTCGAAAGCGCCCCAAACGGAATAGAGAGCCACCTTCCCAAAGGACGGCTCTGGGACATTGACGGAAAAAACGAACGTGCCCCCCTCGCGCAAAAGTCGATAAACGTCGGCCAATAGCCGATCGTAGGCCTCGGTCGTCCACTTCCCCAGTTTTTGCGAATAAAATTCGGCGTATTGAATTGCCAATCCGGAAACAATGCCGTCGAAACGGCCGCTCTCCCAGCGCCGCAAACCGGAAGAGAAATCGGCATGGACAAAGCGAATGGTCTCATCACCGTTGGGGAGCTGAGCTCGACCGCGCAATCCTTGAAAGGCCGCGGCATTGTCGGCGGCGCAGTCCAATCCGACGATTTCTTTCAATGCTCCCCGACTTTTGTTCCAAAGCGCCTCCGTCAGCTTGCCGCAGCCGCATCCTAAATCCAGCCAGCGGTCACCGGCTCGAGGCGCGAGCCAGGCACTCGTGTCGGCCAACAATTCTTGGTAGGGTGGCAATTCTTGCTGACCCCAGAAAGCCCGGGCACAGGCCGAATCCGGCCAATAATTAAGCGCTACGGAAGCGGTCGTTGACATTGCGTTCTTCTCCATGGTTCCAGGTGCAGTTTCATCGACGTTGATGGAAGCGACTCTTCACCGGCCGGCTGGTTTTTCCGTCAGTGTTCGATCACTATGGTTTCGCCTTGGTTAGTCGGGGAGAGGCCGAATTATCCTTGCCGAGAAAAGTGGCTCGTGGGTATGCGTTGTTGATGTCTCCCAGCATTTTGTCGAAGCCATCGGGAAGGTCTTCAAAGGCGGTCATCATCCACAAGGTCAACAGTTGTCGTCCCACGGAGCATTGGTCCGAGGTCTTGAGGCCACGACGCAGACGGTCGAGCGTGGCCTTATCAAACGCTCCCGAACGATATGCGACGATGGTGTCCGGAAACCACTCGGATTGGCAGAGATCTTTGAGCAGTTCGAATCTGCCAGGTTTGCGGAGCCGATAACACTCCAGAGCCACGTCGTCGACCACGACAGCCTGCAGCTCATTCTCAGCCAGCCGGTCCAGTGCGTCTTCCACGTTGAGACGCTCGTTGATCTTTGAGAAAAATTCGCCGCTAGACGATCCGAGTTCCCTGCAAGTCCGTTCCACAAATAAGCGGCAATGGTCGCGGCTCCGAGTAGGGATCGCCAATTCCTTGCCCTTCAAGTCAGCCATACTGGTGGCTGTGTAAACTTCGCGGATTATCAAATGAGCCTTGCGATTTCGATGTTTGTTGACCGCGATCACGAGAGGTTTGAGGTCGGGATAATTCTCTCGGATCCAGGCAAATTCAAATCCCTGAAAAACTGCGAGTTCCACTTCGTGGTTTGTGGCCTTCTTCGCGAGGTCATACGCGTCCGTCGGCGAGGCTAAATCACAATTGAGTCCCGTTTGCTCATGCATAAGAGCCTGGAAGGGGATCAGCGAGACCTTGATGAGCGGCTCGGGAATGTCTCGGAATAATGACCGAACGATGCCAAGCCGAATGCTGGAAGGCGCTGGAGCAACGCTTTTCTCTGGTTCCGCGGCCCTGAGTGCAGGCGCCAGAAGCAAAAGAATGCCGATGACAAATACTCGACGTCCGCGCGCGAACATATGGAAAGTCCTTCTTGGAAAAAATGCTGGAACTGCAATTAACCGCGGGGGATCAAGCAGGTCATCCATAACCCACCCGTAAGTGTCAGGGGAGTTGCGCACGAAAGCAGCGAGCCTGACCAAGTTCAGGCAATCTTCTTTGTGTTCCGTCCCGGGCGAGGGTGCGAGTCTTACGAGGGGTCTAATTTGGAATTTAGGTCGAAGAAATCTACAAGTCAAATTGACCGGGCTAGATTCTTGAGATGTTACATGGGTTCGTTGGCGGTCACTTCCCCGCTTTATAGTCTAAGCCAACGACACCCGGCCGCTTGAACTATCCGGCCACGAGCCACCCAAACTGACACTGACCACTAGTCACTAACGATGTCTCAAGATCCGCTCCATTTGGTCTGCATCGAGCCGAGTTTCCCCGGTCGGTTGGGGGCGGTGGCGGATTGGCTCGTCCGCAAGAGGGGGTATCACTGCCGATTTTGTTGCACGCGAACGGAGCCGCAGGAATTCTGGCCCGAATCGACAGGCAAGGGTCTCGAAGTCATCTTGTATAACTTGGGGGGCGTGGCTCGCGAGCCGAGCGCCGCCTGGACCCGGACCCTCGAGCGCGGCTTGTGCTATGCCTACGGCTGCTGGGAGATGTTGGAGGCTCGCCGGCTAAGGCCGATCGATCTCGTCTTGGGCCGCTCCGCTGGGCAAGGGTCCACCTTGTTTTTCCCCGTCTTTCAGTCGGGCATTCCCGTCGTCAATCTTTTCGACTATTACCTGCGTCCTCACGCCAATGACTTAACTGACGAGACCGGATTGGAAATGCCGGCCGAGTATTTTCATTGGCGCCGTGCGGCCAACGCGATGGATCTTCTCGACCTGGAAAATGGAGTCATTCCCTGGACTCACACCGCCTGGCAGCGAGATCTTTTTCCCAACGAGTACCGGCAAGATTTCATGGTTCATTTCGATGGAGTGGACGCGGAGAGATTTGGCAGAGTCGGAAATGAGACTGGCGATAGAGTCATTCAAGGAAGAACGATCCCAGCGGCGACTCGTATCGTTACCTTCGTCGCGAGAAACTTGGAGCAACTTCGAGGATTCGATCGCTTTATGGACTTGGCCAATCGGCTCGCGCGACACAGGTCCGATGTCGTTTGCGTCGTGGTCGGTGATTTTCAAGTGCAGCGCGGCCTGGATGTGAAATTTTACGGTCAAGACTACCGCGAACACGTCTTTTCGCGGAACCCGCCCCATAATCCGGAACGCTTTTGGTTTCTTGGCTCCGCGTCCCCGGCCGCGGTTGCGGAAGTCCTGAAGGCGAGTGATTTGCACGTCTATCCAAGCCGCTCCTATGTTGTTTCTCGCTCCCTCGTGGAAGCCATGGCGGGCGGTTGCGTGATCCTTGCCGCCGATACTGTGCCCGTGCGTGAATTCATAACGCCGGGACAAACTGGGATACTGGTTCCGTTCAACGATATCGATTCTTGGGAAAGCCAAGCCCGGGAAGTATTAGATCATCCTCATACTTATCAGGAGCTGGGCTTGGCCGCAGCCACGAAAGTCCGCGAACGATTCGCGCAAGATGTCACCATGCCGGACCTGGCAAAGGCATTTGACATAATCGGGAATGGTGCAAAAGGCTGAAGCAAGAGTCCTCAGAAGGTTAAACAAGATCATCATGCACGTCCTTTTCATTCATGACGCATTTCCAGCCCAATTCGGTCGGCTGGCCTTGGAATTGACCAAGCGTTATGGCTGGAAATGCAGTTTCCTGGTGGAAGACTTGTCGCGCTGTCCGACACCGACGCCGGAGATGCTGCAACAATTGGAGATTCAAAAGTTGCCTCTTTCGGAGGACCTTCGAAAGAACCGGGAGATACCGTGGGCGCAAGTCTATGGCCGATACTTGGAGTCATGTCGGGCTGTCTATGAAGCCGTTCGAGCCAGGCAGCACTGGCGTCCGGATCTGGTGGTGGCCCATGGCGGCCGCGGGGCGCCGACCTTGTTTTTGCCGGAAGTCTTGGACTGTCCGATTCTCAATTACTGTGAATACTACTTCGCTCCAAGCCGTCGAGACATTTCCTATCGCGTCGACTTGCCGCTCGTCGATCCGTCCCAGTTTTACCCCCGCTGCATCAATGCCATGACGCTCGTCAGTCTGGTTGATTGCCATGCCGGCTACTCTCCCACGCGATGGCAACGGGAGACGTTCCCGAAGCGCTTTTGGCCAAAGATCGAGGTTCATTTTGATGGCATCGACACGGAGCTTTATCGGCCTCATCCTGTGACTCGGGTCGTGGCGGGAAAGACTATCCCCACCGACACGCGAGTCGTCACGTTTGTCGCCCGAGGGCTGGAGTCGATGCGCGGCTTTGACCAGTTCATGAAACTGGCGGATCGCATTGGCCGTGAGCTGCACGATGTGATTTTTGTCGTGGTCGGCGGTGAGGAAATCTACTATGGCTGGGACAAGCTGCACACGGGCCAACCAAGCTTTAAGAAGTGGGTCTTGAGTCAGGGCGAATATGACCTCGAGAGGTTCATCTTCCTCGACTATGTGGAGCCGTCCGTCCTTTCGGACATCCTTTGTCTCAGCGATTTGCACATTTACTTGACCGTGCCGTTCGTACTTTCGTGGTCTTTGTTCAACGCTCTGGCTTGTGGCCGAGTGGTGCTGGCATCCGAGGTGGATCCGGTGCTCGAAGTGATCGAGCCGGACAAGAATGGACTGGTGGCGCCGATGTTCGACACGGACGTCCTCAGTGAAAAGGCATTGCAAGTGCTCAAGAAGCCTGAGGAATTTCGGCCTCTAGGCGAAGCCGCTCGCGCTCTTATGGAAACCCATTATTCGATCGATGCCTGCCTATCCCCGTTGAAAGACTACTTCGAGCGTTGCATCCAGAGCGATCTCCGGGGTTAATGAAATACCTGATGCCGGAAACTAACGGAATCTTTGCTGGCGCGGGCTCTAAAGCATTATTTTCGAGAATCTGAAGTCCATCCCGTCGAAATGGGCAGCGTCAGTCTTCTCCACGTCTTTGCGTGATTCGCTCATGATTCAGACAGCACCCCTAACTCTTAGGGATCGGAGGTCTCAATTATACCCACGGACTACCAGGCCGTCTAGAGGATAACGCGGACAGGAGCATAAATGGGCGTTTGGAATCCCCCCCGATTTTCGACGTTTGAGATGCAGACGGCGGTACACAGTTGGGGAATCTGCAATTCCGAGGCTTCACCCTACGCTGCCCTACGCTCGCTGGGAAAGCGCATCTTCATAGAGGCGGAGCATTTGCGGAAGGCAAACCTCCAAGCTGTAGCGGCTTCGAATCATCTCCACGCCGGCCTGACCTAGATGCTTGTAGTCAGCGGGGGAATCCAGCACCTTCGAAGCAGTGGCCGCCAGGCCTTCGATATCGAAGAAATCGACCAGGAGTCCATTGCGGCCATGCTCGATCATCTCCCGAACTGGGGCGGTGTCGGACGCTAGAACGGTGGTGCCGCAAGCGAGCGCGTTCATCATGGACCATGAAAGCACAAACGGCACGGTGAGGTAGACGTGCAAATCGGTCACCGCGAACAACTCGGCCAACACGTTGGTCGGCAGCAATCCCGTGAAATGAAAACGAGACAGATCGTAATGATCTTGAGCCAGGACCCATTCCTTGAACGTGCGGTTGCCAATGATTTCATTGTCCCCGCCGTAGACGATCCGATCCTGCCCGACCACGACGAAGACCACATCCTTGCGGCGATCGCCTAAAACCTTGGCCATTCTCATGAAGATGTCGAAGCCGCGAAGCGACTCCATGCCGCGGGCAACATAGGTGACCACTCGCGTTCCTTCGGGCACGCTCCAATTGCCAATGCGGCGAGGGAAATTCGGCTGAGGCCGCCAGAGCTGCGTGTCCACTCCGTCAAAGATGACGCGCACCTTGTCGTGGTAAAGCTTGGGCAGCCGATCTCGCTGCCACTGAGTTGGGCTATAGCCCAGATCGCATGCATCCAGGTCCAGCAGCAACGGCGCATTGCGAATGCGAGCGCGGAGCTGATTGATCTGAGTACAGGGAAAATCCGGCCGAAAATCCATATCCGAGCCGACCGTCCAATAGTAGTACTCGAAGTAATTCACGACGGAGCAGCGATAGAGCTCTTGAAGAAAGGTCGTGGTCAAGAAACCCGAATGGGCCACCACTAAATCCGGCCTAAGATCGGGCCGGGCGCGCATGGCTTCGTACACCGCATAGCTATGCCAGACGGCGTTTTCAAAAGTGCGGCTGCAATAGTTGGTCTGCTGAGTCGCGCCTCCCTGGATGTGGTATTGGATTCTCTCAATCCCGTCGAAATGTCCCGGAGGCTGCTGAGACACAAAGGTGCATCGAATGCCATGCCCCTTCACCAGGTAGCTGGCGATGTGTCCGAACTGGGCCGGAAAATTTTGATGGACGAATAGAATGTGCATGACTCTAGTCACTAGTCTAGTCAATTCGTCAGCACCTGGTCAGGACCCGGCACAATTGCCGATCCCTGCCATGGACTTTCGCGCGGCAAAATTCGAAACTCGAAGTCCGAGTCCATGAAATTCGAAGGCAAAAACAAATATAAACCGGGTGGAAGGTTGATGGTTTCGGATTTTGAATTGGTTTTGGATTTCGAATTTCCTGCTTGGGATCTCTATTTTTCGGGTTCCAGAGGAATGGCAGGAGGAGCGGCGAGGAAGACGCGGCAGGGGGCATGACGCAAGACAAAATCGGTCGGGCCACCCTGCATGGGAACTGGAGCCAGGGCCTCGGTGGGCATACTTAGAATAATCAAGTCATATTTTCCATTCTGAGCCAGCGTGACAATGCGCTCGCCCAGCTCGGCGGGGTCGCCTGGCAAAGAGCAGATGTCCAATTCTCGTCCGAGTTGTTTGGCCCGCTCTTGATCAAGGTAAAGAACGCCGTTGTTGTTGGCGACGCCGGCGCCGTCTAAGGCATCCGCCAGTTGCGTGGGAATCAAGGTCAGCACCACTTCCGGATCGAGCATGGTCAAGACGGCTTCGAAGAGGTCGCTGCTTTGGGCACTTCCGTCGTGAGCCATGAGCACGCGGTCGACGCCGACCCCGGCGGCGCGCAGCTCCGCAACCGACCGGGCCTTGCGCTCGCTGATACGGGGAATGCGATTGCCGCCGGCTAAGTCGAGGTGCACGTCGCGATCGCGCCCCAGGATGCGCACGGTCAAGGGCGGCGGCTTCCCGTCATGCATATTGATCCAATAGAAGGCGATCTGCTCTAATTGTTCGTCGGCCGTGTATTTGTTACTCGCGCCCATGACCAACTCTTGAACCTTCAAGTCCTTGGCAGTGTTGATGATGGCAAAGAGCGGATTGTTGGTGGGGAGAATGAGAGGGCGAACCTCCTTGCCGGCCTTCTCGGCCCGTTGCACGACCGCCGTCATGAGTTGCTGGTCAAAAGCGTCCATGGTCGATCCGACGGGGGTAACCACTCCAACCGGGACGATCTTGGCCGTCATAACGACGACTTCGGTGGTATCGGGGTCGGTCTCCGCCAAGGTCTTCTCCAGCATGTATAAGTTCTGCGGAGAGCGGATGGCCACCAGCTTGCGGTAGGGTTTGGTAAGTTTCAGGCCGGCGGGGCTGATTTCGTCCACGGTCTGCTTGTTGAACTGTTCCAGGTGCTCGTGCTTCTTGCCGCGTAATCGTCTTTTGTGAAAATGCTCGGAGGTCACAAAAGTGATCAACAACAAACCCGTGAACGTAAGGCCGCCGATGGTCGCTACTTCCTTCGTGAAGAAATTGAGCAGGGCGCTCACCAACAAGATCAAAAAGATGGCGCTCAAGAGGATCGGGAATTCGACAGTACCGATGCGGATGTTGACAGGAACCTTGAATTCGCGCGGGCTTTTATCCTTGAAGCGAAGCACCACCATCGCCATCGCAACGAAGACGAAACTCCAAACGACGCCGAACGCGTAGGTTTCGCCCAAGATGACCATGTCTCCACCGCTCACGAGAATGGTGAACAGCTGCAAAATGAGCACCAAGCTGAGAACTCGAGAGGTCGTGCCGTAGCGCGGATGGGGCTTGAGAAACCAGTCGGGCAGGACGCCATCCTCGGCGACGCGGTTCAAGACCCCGTTGGAGCCGATGATGGCCGTGTTGACCGCTCCGGCCAAAATCAAGAAACCGACGACCACCACAAACGCCTCCAAAGCCAACTTGATAGACGGCGGACCGAGCACATTTCGCGCCAGGCCGCCGATCAGATTGGCCGAAAAATCCTTCATCCGCACTTCGTCCGGAATGATCATGACCGCCAGGAAACTAATGCCGGCCGTCAGCACCAGGCTGTAAATGAAGACGATGAAGGCCGCCTTCTTGAAATTCGGCAGCTTGGGGGATTCCACTTCTCGATAGACCTGGGCCAGCGTCTCTTCTCCGCTCATGGCCAAGATCGAGTGCCCAAAGGCGATGAGGAGTCCAACAACGCCGATGATGCTCCACCAGCTTCGCGGATGGCGGATCTCTTGAACTGTCGACGGCGGCAACAGCCGGCCCAGCGACCCCAGCGGATCGTCTTGAGTATCCAGACCGAGCTTGTCGGCATGCAGTTTCTCTAAGGCGTCGTTGGTTTTGAGGATTTCCTGGCCGTCTTGAAGTTTTGGCAGAAACTTACCGCTCGCTGGATCTTTGATCCACTGCTCACGTTCCTCACCGGTTTCCGGATCAACCACCTTCCGCGTGGCCAACTCCACGCGGGGATCCAAATCCGGCTGCCATGGGACGGAATTCTTAGGTCCCTTGACGGCTAGGGTGATGCCGCACCAAACCAGCATGACCACGGCCATCACGGTGGTCACTTTCATGATCCAGAGCGCCTTATCGCTGGACTCATGGATTCCGAGAATGTTTTGGCGGAAGAAGTATAGAGTGATGCCGCAAGCGATGACGACCGACCCCATTTTCGTATAGCGGTCGCGAAACTCAAAATCCCGGAAACCCATCTGGACATAGAGAGTCGGGCTGCTCACTTCGACGATGCGAAACAGCAAGCCCATGATATACGAGCCGGCCGAGACGCCGCTCGTGGGTCCGGTCAAGATGAAATCAAACATCAAGGCGGAGACCGAAAGCTTCGCCAAGAATCCGCCCATGGCCTCCTTGACTACCTTGTAGCCGCCGCCACGCACAAAAAGGCAACAGCTTTCGATATACACCGAGCGGACGCCGTAGCTGAAGATCATGACCGCCAGGATAAACCAAGGCGCGGCCGGGCCGATCGCTTGCTCGACGATGCCCCCGATGTAGTAGGCGGTGCTGGCTAAGTCGCAGAGCACGACCGCGGCCGTCCGCCAATACGAGATGAACGTGAACATCACGCTGCCGACGACGATGATCTTGGCCGCTTGCAGCGCGCGCTTACTAGGGCCGGGAGGCTCAGAAGAGGCGGGATTACTCGACATCGAGGAGTCCAGATTAGGCGATCAATGAAACTAGGATTATATCGCCTACCCCTTCTTTAGCAAGGATGTGACGTAACCATCTGCGGCACAAAGAATTGGGAACGAATAGATTTGAATGGTCAAATCCGAAATTCGAAGCCCGAAATCCGAAACAAATTCAGAGCACGAAATCTCAAACCCAACCCAGAACAAGCAGGCCCGCGAGGTTTCGATTTTTGGTGCTTCGGGTTTAGAATCTGTTTCGGGTTCCGGATTTTGTGCTTCGGATTTGGTTTATCCAATCACGATTCGCGGTTGGCGGTTCGTATCAGGCTCGGCCTTGCGAATCAGCTCACGGACCATCAAGGGGATGTTGCCCTGCCCAAAAAGGATAAAATTCAAATTGGCTGCCAGCGGATTCTCGTCCGACCAGCCAAAATGGATTTCCGGGACGTGGTCGGCTTGGGACAAATCCAGGGCAACCGTTGTGATCACATGAGGAATGGAAACACAGCCAGTGATGCGCAGGATAAATCTCCCTTGTTCCTGGTTTACCTCCATGATTGGCCGGCAATAAAAATCACTGGGATCGCCGATATGGGCTTCGATGAACACCACGTGAATGTCCGGCGTGAGTCGATGGCGCTTTCGAATTTGCTCCTCTTTCTCCGCCAGGCTGGTTCGGCCGGGCCGATGGGGAACCAGGACAGGGAATTGCAAGAACTTCATGCTGTCCCAAAGGAATTTGGACTTCTCATCGACGAACTGGAAACCCTCAAAGCGTAGCTCTTTGGTGCGGAGAAGGCGGGAAACCAAAGACAGACCCACGATCGCCAGGATGAACCAACCGGCGATTTGCAGTCCCGAGGGATTCTGAATCATGACCGCCAAGGCTGTGGCGGCGAAAACAAGCGTGACTAGGGAATAGTACCATGACAGCCGGCGATGCCACGAGCCTGTTCGCGCTTTCCAGCGATCGAGGACCGTGGCCGCGGCCGCGCTGGTCATTAGAACGAGGACACTCGTGGCGTAAGCGCCTCGCTGAGCGGTCACGCTGGCGCGATAGACCAGGGTGACATAAAGATTAATGAGCATGAAAATGTGAAGCGTCGCGCCCATCTTGTGGGCCCATTCAAATTCCATCCCCAAGCGGTGCAAATAGGTGGGCACGAAATCCCGCAGTCCGATGGCGACGCTCGTGCCGGCCAGGCTCAGAATCATCACCGAGCTGAGATCATAAAGCGTTCCAAACCAGGGGCCAAAAAGCGGATGCATGGTCGTGGCATATTGGCCATTGGCCATGAGGCCGCCATGAGCCAGGTAGGCCAAGGCTCGGTACTTCGCTTCGCGAACGTCGCGGAGCGCTTCGCCCGGGATCAAGGTCGTCGTCACCAAGGACGAGCCGAGCAAGTAAACCGCCATGATGACCGCGGCCGTGACCAGTAGCTTGCGAGCATTGCGAATTCGACCGCGAGGCTGACCGGGATCATCGTTCGGCTCGCCCCGAATCCAGGGCATAAGAACCATGCTCAGCTCGAAGCCGCTTAAGCCCAGCGCTAACTTTGGGAATAAGAACACACACGTCATAAAAATCACGGCATAGGTTGCCCAATCTGCTTCTGGAACCATTGCCCCGCTCAGACCCTGATGACTCTGCAGCACGTCTTGGAGCCACTGACTTACAATTCCCGGATGCTCGCTCAAATAATACAACCCGCTGCCGATAACGACGGCGTTAAGCGCCAAGTAAAACCCAACGACCAGCCCCGAAAGGAGAATGACTCGGCCGGTGAATCCCTTTGAGAAAAACCGCCAGCAGAAGTATGTGAGACCAAGCAACAAAATCGTCACGACCATCTGGCGATCCCAGAAATCGAGGATTCTATGCCAGGCGCGCGTGTCGCTGACTGGCCGAAGCGATTCTTGGCCCTCGGCCAAATAATCGAGAACGGCTTGCCAGCTCGGCCAAGGATTGTTGACCACTTGCTCGGCCGCATTCGCCAGGGAAAGGGTTCGTGTCACGACAAAGTCTGAGGCGGCGAATCCCAGCAAAACCAAAATAAGCAGCTTCCCCCACCAGCCGTGCACCAATCGCTCTAGAAGTCCCGTGGCGCCTTGGCCGTGAGGAGATCTTCCGGTGACATACGAATACACCGGCAGCGCTCCGAACAACGTAATAACGACCACCACGACGGTTGCTAGAGGGGCGAGCGCCCCCGCCGCCTCGAAAGCGATCGATGGCTGGTAGCCCAGCGTGCTGAAATAATCCAAGCCAATGAGTCCCAGGATCCACAGCCCATAACTTGGTTTGGGGGATGTCGCGGGCGTGGATATCACGTTCGCTGAACTTGGTCGGGCTAATGTTGACATAATTCTCTAAGGCGATGATTATCCGCTATCTAGGTTTACGTTTCGCGCCCGAGGTATCAAGCGATTGGCCCCATCATGCGGGCGCGAAACGTAAACCCGACTTCTGAAAATCAAATATATTGAAGGGAGAAGAAACTACTGTGAAATAAGTGATCTATTCCCTCATCAGGATTCTTGGATGCCTCCTTCTTTAGTTCATTCGCCGACCGTCAGATTGGATTTCCGCGTCGACAAAGCGGTCTCCAGGCTAATGCAATTCCTGGCTATTCCCGGAGTAACCGGGCACGAAAAAGCCATCGGACAAGCGGTCGCCAAAGCCTTGGTCGAGGCAGGGATGCCAAGCCGCGCCATTTTCTTTGACCATGCCAATCGAGAGATTCCCTTCCCGACGGAGACGGGCAATCTCATCGTCGACTTGCCGGGAACGCGGCCCGGACCGCGTCGAATGTTCATGACCCATCTAGACACCGTACCACTGTGCGCCGGCGCCAAGCCCGTTCGCAAGGGCAACCGAATTGTTGCTGCTGGGCCCACTGCTTTGGGTGGCGACAACCGCACGGGAGTCGCCTGCCTGGTCAATTTGGCGGCAACGCTCTTCGAGCACAAGTTGCCCCATCCACCTTTGACTTTGCTGTTCACGGTTCGAGAAGAAAGCGGCTTGTGGGGCGCTCGATACGTGAAACCGGCAGACTTGGGCCGTCCCACGGAAGCTTACAACGTGGATGGCCGATCGGCGCAAGAGTTTACCGTGGGGGCGGTGGGGGCCGACCGGTGGGAGGTAGAAATCCTGGGCCGGGCGTCTCATGCGGGCGTGCACCCCGAGCAGGGCATTTCCGCCACCATGGTCGCCGCCTTGGCCATGCAGCAGGTTCACAAGGACGGCTGGTTTGGCAAAATCCATCGCAACGGCCAACGCGGCACCAGCAATGTCGGCATGATCGCGGGCAAAGATGGGAAGAGCGCCGGCGAGGCGACCAACGTCGTCACCGATTATGCGTTGATCAAAGGCGAATCACGCAGCCATGATCCGCGGTTGGTCAAGAAGATCACCGCGGCTTATCGCGATGCGTTTCGCCAAGCGGCCGGCAAAATCCGGGACGACCGAGGAAGAGCCGCGAAAATCCGTTTCCAATCTCGACTCGACTATTACCCGTTTCGGCTCGACGACGATGCTCCGGTGGTCAGGCATGCCATGGCCGCCGCGAGACTGGCAGGCTTGAAGCCCAGCTTGCGAATCGGCAACGGCGGATTGGACGCCAATTGGATGGTGCGCCATGGCATTCCCACGATCACGTTTGGCGCCGGTCAGAATAACATCCACGCCGTCGGCGAATACGTTGATCTGGCCGAATTTGAAAATGGCTGTCGAGTGGCTATCGCCTTGGCCGTGCAAGAAGAAAACAAGTTATGACCCGTCAATCGGTTCGGATCGGGAACGGCTGCGGATTCTTGGGGGACAATCTCGATGCGCCCATTCTGCTCGCCAAGGATGGTCGATTGGATTACTTAACGCTTGACTATCTCGCCGAGTTGACCATGTCGATTCTCGCGCTGCAGAAACAGCGAAGTTCCTCAGCGGCGATAGCACTAGGTATGCCCCAGACAGGCTTTGCCAAGGATTTTCTGGATGTTTTGGAACGGCTCACTCCCATCCTTCGGGAACAGCCGTCGTTGAAAATTGTGACCAATGCCGGTGGCGTGAATCCAGCCGGCTGCGCAGAGGCGGCCAAAGTGATCTTGTATGGAGCCGGCCTCGAGAACCGAACCATCAGGACTGTGACGGGCGATGACCTGATGCCAATTTTGGATCACTTGATTTCTCAAGGTCATGCGCTGGCGAACATGGAAACGGGCGAGCCGCTCTCTTCCGTTCGCGAGCGAGTGGTTAGCGCCAACGCCTACCTTGGCGCCAAGCCGATCGCGGATGCGTTGAAGTTGGGCGCTTCGATCGTCATCACGGGACGGGTGGCAGACGCCTCGCTAACCGTGGGACCAGCCGCCCATGAATTCGGCTGGGCCTGGGACGATTGGTACCGCCTTTCCTCCGGCACGGTAGCGGGACATTTGATTGAGTGTGGGGCGCAAGTCACAGGCGGCCTGTGGTGTAATTGGCAGGAGGCGCCGGACTTAGCGAACGTCGGCTACCCCATCGTCGAGATCGAACCTTCTGGATTGTTTCGCGTGACTAAGCCGCCCAACACGGGGGGGCGAGTCAATCGCGAAACCGTGGCCGAGCAGCTTCTTTATGAAGTCGGCGATCCGGCCGCGTATCTGACACCCGATGTGAGCGCCGATTTTACCTCCGTTTCTTTGACGGAAAAGGAAACGGATGTTGTTGAAGTCAGCGCCGCTCGCGGTCGGCCGGCGACCGATTCGTACAAAGTCTCGATTGCCTATCGAGACGGTTTCACGGCGTCCGGGACCTTGGTGGTTTTTGGAGCCGATGCCAACATCAAAGCGCTAAAATGCGGAGAGATTATTCTGGATCGCGTCAAGCGGGCAGGCTGGAATCTGGAACACACGAACATCGAGCGGCTTGGCGCCGGCGATTGCATGCCGGGAGTCGCCCCGGCGCTGGACATACCGAAAGAATGGCTAACTGGAATCACCGAGCACGGAGTTTATTCCCGCGCTCACTTGCATGAGGTTGTATTGAGAGTTAGCGTCCGAGATTCCCGCAAAGCCGCCACGGAACGGTTTACCAAAGAGTTCGCCCCGCTTGTCACTTCGGGACCGCCCGGCATCACTGGATACACCACCGGACGGCCTCAAGTTCGAGAAGTGTTCGCCTATTGGCCCGCGCTGATAAATAAGAAACTGATCTCGCCTCAGGTGCAAATCCACTGATTCACATGAAGATCACGACGACGTCTCTGGCATCAATTGCACACGCTCGCAGCGGCGACAAAGGCAACCATGCCAACATCGCTATTCTCGCCTATACGGACGCGGGCTTTCGCTGGATGCAGGAACATTTGACGGCCGAAGTGGTTCAACGTTATTTTGCTAGCCTAAACCCCAGCCGTGTCGTTCGTTATGAGGCGGCCAATGTGCGGGGATTTAATTTCGTCCTCTATGATGTTTTGGCGGGAGGCGCCAGTCGTTCGTTGCGAGTTGATACACAAGGGAAGACCCTGGGTTTAGCGTTGTTGCACATGGAAATTCAGCCGGGACCCGATTGGAAGTTTATGTGGGGCCGAAAACGAAGGAGAACCGATGAGTGAGCAACTGGTCCGCTATGAACCGCGGCGGCCGGCCGTCATCATTTCGTTGAATCGTCCGGATAAGCGCAATGCTTTGAGTCGGGCCCTGATCCAATCGCTCAAGGATGCCTTCCTCCGCGCAAAGGATGACTCGACGGCGCGATGCGTAATTCTCACCGGCGGGGGTCCGGCTTTTTGCGCCGGCATGGACTTGAGCGAGTTGGCGGAAACCCTACATCAACCGGCCGAGTCCGCGGTTTGGGAAGATGCCCAACGCTTGGCCGGGCTCTATGAATTGATTTATACATTTCCAAAGCCCACGATTGCGGCGGTCAACGGGGCCGCGGTTGCCGGCGGGGCAGGACTGGTGACGGTCTGCGACTTAGCCATAGCGGTTCCATCGGCCATGTTCGGTTACACGGAAGTGCGTCGCGGCCTGGTGGCGGCCATGGTGATGCCGCATCTGCTCCGACACGTTGGCGAGCGATGCGCTCGGCATTTGTTGCTGACCGGTGATTTGATTGACGCAGCCGAAGCCTGCCGCACCGGCTTGATTAACCGAGTCGTTTCGCCGGAAGAGTTGCTGAACCAAGCAATGGCATGGGCCAAGTCCATCGCCGACGGCGGACCGAATGCACTCGCTTTCACTAAATCCCTCCTTCAGCGATTTTCTCGCCAAGCCATGTCCATCGAGGAGACCGCGAAAGCCAGCGCCGCCCCTCGCCTGGGCGAAGAATGCCAGCAAGGCCTGCGAGCATTTTTTGCGAAACAACCAAATCCTTGGGCAACCCAATCCTAGCCACCGATGAACACGGAAAGGCGAATTCTTCTCGATCCTCTTTCCGTGTTGAATCCGTGTTTCATCCGTGGCTAAGTTTTGAAGCTAACCCTCCCGTCGCAGGAGAATTGCACCTGACCCCTGCGCCATTTCAGAGGCTTCACTTCCTTTCCGATCACAATGTCAATGAGAGCTTGAGCCAGATTGGATTCCGCCAGCGCGCGCAGGCCGATGTAACTCGTGGTCAGGCGTGGATTGATCTCGATCACCCAGTCTTCACTACCGTCCGTGGCCGATCCCAACACCAGATCGACGCCCATATAGCCAAGGAGACCGGGAACGGATTCAACTGCCCGGCATGCCAAAAGTTGAGCGCGGGCCGTCAACTTTTCCGGCAGAGGAATGCACCCGCCTAGGTAATGAAAACGGCCATCCGCCGACAGTACCTGACTAGCTGCCGGCATAGCAAGCCGTTGTTTTGATCCGATAAGAATCGCCACGCTCGCAGGCTGGCCCGCAACAAACCGTTGAACGATCATGTCCTTGAGCCGGCCATCGCTCCGAAAACCGGGTCGATCCTCTGGTCCCTGAACCAAAAACATTTCCAACGATCCCGCTCCGAAGCGCGGCTTCAAGACGGCCGGAAATTCCGGAATATCAGAAGTCAGCAGCCAGCAGCCAGGGGTTGGAACTCCGTTACGTTTCAGATGTTGACCCAACGCATATTTGTCCGCGGTCACGCGAATCGAGGCGGCGGAAGGTCCCAACCATCGGCCGCCGACTTGTCCGACCCAATCACAGCGCTCGGCGAGAATGTCGTCGAATTCGGGTGCAATCACCAAGGTATAGTCCGCCTGGGCAGCCAATTCCCGAAATCTCTCGACTTCCGTGGCGGGGTCGATCCGATGGAAATGAGGTCCTTGGTCCGTCGGAAAAAGATCTTCATTCAAAAGGCTCTGAACTTCGACGCCGGGAATGCGGCTCATGTCCTCGACTACGGCCGACAGCATGGGCCATCCTTCCATTCGGAGGGAATCAAGACGTTCTCCGGATGGGGCGGCACATGTAAACTCGTAGACAAAAATCAGCATGATCGAAAGGAGGAAGAATGAACGAGGGGCGAAGGGAGGAAACCAACCAGGTCCGCCTCTGCTTCATCCGTCAGCCCTCACAATGGCTCCCTGATTCGAGGCCGCGGTCACCCAGATGTCCTTCTCCTGGAGATTGAATGAGGCGCAAGTGCGCGCTGCTAAATCTTTGGCCGCCGATTCATCTTCAGTCACGGCGAACACCGTCGGCCCCCATGAGCTTTGGCCTGCACCGACAAACCCTTGACTCTGAATGAAGTGAATCATTTCCTCGACATGGGGGCCGGCATAGATTCCTCCTTGGCTTGGGGCGAACGCTTGCCCCGCTAACCGGTTATAGTCGAAGAGCGCTTCACCAAAATTCTTGAAATCCCGTTCCGAGAGAGCCGGCAAAAGTCCTAACAATGTCAACCGGCATAGAGCTTCGCTTGGGTGCAGGGCGGCTCGTTGAGTCGTCAGTTGCTGAAAGACCTCGCTTTCTTCGAAACCGTGAAGACCTGTTTTTCCCGGCGGACTAATTAGCACGATTCGCCATTCTTCGGGGAACGGCACTCGAGCCACGAGCGGAGAAATGCTGGAATGGTTTGTTTTTCCAGCTTCGACCAAAAATCCGCCCTGGAAGAAACCATGAAAGCCTAACGCGGAGCGCTGTCCTCGACCCACGCGCCCACATAAATCTTCAGGACTTATCGACAACTGCCAAGCCTCGGCCAAGCCGCGAGCGACGGCCAAGCCCAATTGCGTGCCGGTTCCCAATCCGGCGTGCTCGGGGGCACATCGATCAATCATTATTTCTTGAGCCGGATGCGCCGCTGTTCTTTGGGCATGAGGGAAGGAATCCAGAAAGCGACCCGCAAAACTCAATGCCCGCTCGCCCAATGGCCCTTGGGCGGACCACTCCTTGGCAGGCTTGAACCGAATCGACATCCCCGGCGACTGAATCATAAGCCCGACGCCGCCATAACAACGATTGGTGGAAGAAGCTTGGTTTGGTCCGTGGGCCAGGTCCCGTTCGCCTCTTAGGCTGAGCAACCCAAAATGCAGCCGGCTTGGGGCCTGAACGACGATCATGAAACCGCTTCCTTACTTCGAGCGGTGCGAGCAAGGTGTTCCTCGAGAAAAGCGAACGCTGCTTTTTCCTGGTCTCCTCCCGTTTTGAGCACGATGACACGCAGCTTCTGAAATTCCTTCTGGATGTCGGCTAAAGGCAGGAAATCCGTTCGTGTCGCCAGGATGGCTGCCTCCACGACCGCGTGCTTGGCTCGGTTGAAGCCGACAAAATCTCGCAGCCTGCCGAAATGCACCACCTCGGCTTCCATCCGACTGCGATCGTCGGAATCATCGACCGACCGAACGCGAAATTCGTAAAATCGGCAAGCGTCGCTGATGATAGATCCTCGAACATGAGAGGCCGGGTTAAGCGCTGGCAATTGGTCGAGTTTTCCCAACGCCGCTCGGGCCAGGAGCAGTACGTCATCCGTGACGTGAAAGACTCCTTCGGGGTGAGCCTTCAAATTTCGACCAGTCTGGGCCGTCTTAAAAGGCCGGAGCATCAAGCGCTCCATTTGACGATCCACCGCCGGTCCCATCGGCGCGATGTGAATCCTTTGGTCCGCGTCCAGCGTGGTGACAATGCCTTCCAAAATAAACGCCATGAATCCACCCCGGCTTTTCGTCAGGCACTCACAAGCTGAACGGCGGCTAGCACGACCAGGGCCAATCCGCCCAGGACTCCGGCCACCACCACCGTGATGACATTGTGCATGATCGAAACTAAGACACCCCTCCAATAGCTTACATGCAAGGGCCAAAAAAGAACGAGACCGGACAAAAGCCAATGCAGCGGATAACCGGCGAATACGAGTAGGGTCAAAACCGAATCTTTTCCCCAGCCCAACCCTGATACGACTCCCTGGCCCAAGAAAAAAATCAGCGCCACAATGGGAGCATTGGCGACAATTAAGAGCATGAGCAACCCAAGGGCTTTTACATAGCGTACGTCCTCGATGTTGCAAAGCGCGCTGGCCGCTTGAAGGATGAACGCTCCTACGACGACGCCAATCACGAGACCAAGAGGAATTGCCAGAAATACAAGTGATGATGAGAATTCCATGTCAAATCCCTGGCTGACTACTGAAGTGCGCGGATCATTCCTTCGGCCTTGTGCAACGTTTCTTCGTATTCGCTCGCCGGGTCGGAATCGGCGACGATACCGCCCCCGACGGGGAATTGAACCCAGCCTCGGCCCACAGTGAATGTTCGAATCAGAATACTGCTATCCATCGAGCCGTCGAAACCTAAATAGGCAAAGCTGCCGCAATAAGGTCCGCGAGCGGTTGGCTCCAATTCAGCGATGATCTCCATGGCTCGAATTTTCGGCGCCCCGGTAACCGACCCGCCGGGAAAGGCAGCCCTCAAAAGATCGATCGGGCCAAGCCCCTTGCGCAGCCGACCTCGAACTTCCGACACCAGATGATGCACGTATTGGTAGCTCTCCAACCGACATAATGCCGGGACTCGAACAGTGTCGTATTCGCAAACTCGACCCAAGTCATTGCGCAACAAATCCACGATCATGATATTCTCGGCACGGTCTTTCGCGCTCGCCAGAAGCTCTTTGATTTGTGCGTCATCTTGGGCAGGGTCGGTCATCCGAGGCCGGGTCCCTTTGATAGGGCGTGCCTCGACTTCGCCTTTGTCGACGTGGAGAAATCGTTCCGGCGATGCGCTCGCCAGGACAAACTCACCCATATCCAGATAGCCCGCAAACGGCGCCGGATTGCATTGGCGCAAGCGGCGATAGAGTCGCGCCGGATGCTCTTTCTGTCGATAGAGAAGCCGTTGGGCGATGTTGACTTGAAAGCAATCGCCGGCGTGGGTGTACTCGATGGCTCGTCGAACCGTCTCAAGATATTCACGGGAATCGAAGTTGCTTGTCAAGCCTTTCAAGAGGGGCAGGGGGTATTGCGGAGCAACGTGACATCGATCAACAAGTTGAGAATTGGAAAGCGCTTTTGGCTTGGCGGACAAACACTCTCGGACCATTTCGAGTCGATTCCGCGCCCTTTGCAGTCGGCGGCTAGGATCGGTTTCCGGCAAGCCGGTCGAAATAATCCAGGCACGTTTTTGCTGGTGATCGAAAGCCAGAACCCAGTCATAAAATCCCACCGCCAAGTCCGGGATTTCGAAATCATCGATCCGTGGCCGAGGCAGCCGTTCCAGATGATGGCAGAGGTCATATCCAAAAACCCCGGCCGCTCCGCCTTGAAAAGGCGGCAGGCCGTCGACCGGTTCCATTTGCCAGCGTTGCATTCGCTCCAAAAGAATTGCGAATGGATCGACATTGTCTCGTGGTTTAGTCTCGCCAGACACAAATGTGTGCCGACCGCGGGAAACAATCCATTCAAACGGATCGGCCGTCAGAAACGAATATCTGCCAAGCAAACGAGAATGCTGAGCGCTGTCGAAAAAGAGCAGATGTGGAAGCATTGCGAAACGCTCAAATGCTTCCGCTGAATCGGGGACGGGAGAGATTTCCTCCACCAAAGGATGGAAATGGCACTCAACACCTACGGACCATTTTCGGTGGGATTCGAAGGAGCGCGCCGTCGCCGTTCCCATTCCGTCTTTCAGTTGCCCGGTGGAACTCATGACTTCCCTCCGGGCTATTGTGCCAAGTCTACGCCTGGACGCCAAGACGCATGGAGATGAGTTCTCCATGCGTCTTCATTTCAGCACGAAAGGGTTACTTCCTGGCCTCTGCCTCTTTGACGAGTTTAGCAATCGCCTGTTCCAATACATTGTCTCCGGGGTTGCCCACGAATTTATAGCGCATGGCGCCCTTATGATCGATCACGTAGAGAGTCGGCCAGCCGTGGACTTTGAATTTCCGAGCAATCGGACCCGATGTCGTCTGATCCCAGAATGACCGCCAAGTGATTTGCTCCTTGGCCATGGCGGCTTTCAGCTCTTCCTTATTTTGATCGCTGTTCACACCGACCAACGCGAACGGTTTTCCGGCGAGAACTTGCACGAGCGACCGCTCGTGGGGGAACATGGCCCGGCAAGGCCCTCACCAATTTCCCCAGAAGTCGAGAAGCACCACCTTGCCGAGATAATCGCTTAGCTTCATGGCCCTTCCATCCACGTCCTCGCCGGCAATTTCAGGGAGGAGTTTTCCGTAGCCAAATTCCTTGATGTCGGCCTGCAGTTCCTTGGCCCGGTCGCCAATGGACCCTTGAGGAGTTTCAACTTCGCCGTACTTTTCAATAACTAGCTGCAAGGTGTTTTCGGCTTCCTTGGCGGACTTTTCCTTATTCGCGCTGACGCCCTCCGATTGATTCTTGAGAAGCTGCGCCAGGGCTAGCAACGCCTGCCCCTGAACTTCTTTGTGAGGATTCTTTTCGGCGATTTGCCGCAACTTCTTCTCAGCGCCCGGATAATTGACGAGAATCTGACAGACTGGACCGAGCTCCTCGCTCTTCAAATAGTTCTTGACGAGAAGGTCCGCGGCTTCCTTGGCAGCAGGCACCCGAGGAGAATTCTTTTGGACAATCCATGCCAGGGCCTTTTCAGAAACCGGCGCCTTGGGGTACTTTTTCGCCAAGTTCAAGAAAAGAACGGAGTAGTTTTGAACGTTGGGACGCTTGCTCAATGCTTGCTGTTTTTCTTGGGGTGTCTTGGCTTCGCCCAAGACTTTCTGGAAGTATTGCTCGGCATATACGACATCTCAATACTTGCCGAGATCAATCATGTGCCGCGAATGACGCTCGATGAAATCCTCAAGGCCGCCCGCGCTTATCGTGATTCCGGAGCTGACATCATCGACCTGGGCTGCGACCCGGGCGATGAATGGGCGCGGGCGACGGAGACCGTGAAGGCCCTGAAGAGCGAAGGGTATCGCGTGAGCATCGACAGCTTCAATCCGCGCGAGGTACAGGCGGCCGTGGCAGCCGGGGCCGAGTTGGTCCTGAGCGTCAACTCCGGCAACTGCCGGCAGGCGCGGTCCTGGGAATGCGAAGTCGTCGCCGTCCCCGACGTCCCCGCTACTCTCCAGGGCCTGGATCAAACCATCGCCACCCTTCAGAAGGACGGCGTCCGATTCTGCATTGATCCGGTGATTGAACCGATCGGCTTCGGCTTCGCGGCTTCGCTGGGACGGTACTTGGAGATTCGACGCCGCTATCCCGAGGCGGAGATGCTTATGGGCGTCGGCAATCTGACCGAGCTGACGGACGTGGATTCCGCCGGCATCAACGTGATGCTTATGGGTTTTTGCCAGGAGCTGGGAATACGCCGAGTTCTGACGACGGAGGTGATCAACTGGTGCCGGAGCTCGGTTCGCGAATTAGATTTAGCGCGCCGGCTCGTGCACTACGCTTATCGTCACCGTATCTTACCCAAGCACTTGGAGCCGAATCTGGTCCTGCTTCGCGACCCGAAGCTGCGCGAGCACGGCCCAGAGTTTCTCACGGAGTTGGCCGAACGGATCACCGACCGCAATTTTCGCATTTTTGCTGAACGCGGCTTACTACATGTTTTGAACGACAAGATGCATCTCGAGGGAGGCGATCCTTTTGAGCTTTTCGTGCAGATGTCAGAGAAGGAGACCATTGATCCGAGCCACGCCTTCTACCTTGGTTATGAAATGGCCAAAGCGGTGACCGCCCTGACCCTGGGAAAGAATTACGTGCAGGATCAGGCGTTGAATTGGGGATTCTTGACCAACCCGG
>Ga0207070_1049_pt1 | contig 27978 bp, 28 predicted proteins | sample Alteio_BWMinHeat_92_FD_153591 | JGI IMG/M metagenome (GOLD analysis project Ga0207070, IMG submission 153591) | Enriched cells from forest soil in Barre Woods Harvard Forest LTER site, Petersham, Massachusetts, United States -... | ecosystem: Environmental > Terrestrial > Soil > Temperate forest >...
TTTATCGAAGATTTAGTGCATGAGCAGGTTCAAAAAGGTGTCAGTCAGTATGTCATCCTCGGAGCAGGGCTTGATAGCTTTGCTCAGCGGAGGACAGAGGTCGCATCAAAGTTGCGCGTGTTTGAAATCGACAAGCCCGAGACACAGCAGTGGAAACGGCAACGTTTGCTCGAGCTCGGCTTGGGCATCCCGAACAATCTTCAGTTTGTTCCGGTGGATTTCGAAGCTGGAGACTCGTGGTGGGAGAAGCTGACAACGCACGCTTTTAATGTAAGCCAACCCGCGGTGGTGGCCTCCACTGGCGTTTCTATGTATCTCACTAGAGAGGCGAACATGGCCAGCCTGCGCCAAATCGCGACTCTCGCACCAGGCTCGACATTAGCGATGACGTTTCTGCTGCCGCTGGATCTCGTCGACCCGGCGGAACGCTCGCAACACGAAATGGTCTACGAACGTGCGCGTGCAGCCGGGACACCCTTTGTCAGCTTCTTTCGTCCACTTGAGATTTTGCAGTTAGCGCGCCAAGCCGGTTTTCGAGATGTCCGACACATTTCCAGGAGCGATATTATCCAGCGATACTTCGTCGGTCGGGCCGATGGACTTCAACCTTCAAGTGGTGAAGAGTTTCTGGTCGCGACGACCTGATATCGAATGGCCCGAGCGTCATCTGACTGGCTTTAGGAGATCGTTACAGACCTCCATTCGATGCAAGGTTCTAATTGACTCGGCTGCAGCCTTCATACGTTGAAACGCATCAGCCTCTTCTGGAGTGTACTGCGGATTTGTTGGTTCGTTGTCGAAAACGTCTTTGGACGGCCACTGAGCATATGCAATGTAGGTTCGAGAAGTTTCAGTCCGGTGTAGTCTAGAACCAAAACTTCCACGAACTCTGAAAATGGCTTCGGTCACTTTTGCCCAGTTGTGTTCAAATTCAGCTTCACAGCCAGGTTTTGCCAGCATTTCGTAAAGAGCAATAAACATTGTACCTCCCTATGACTACGACGAGGCTGAGAAATAATCTTAACATAAATAAAAATAATTTATTGTGCCTGTGGCACATCTCCTCCCGGAAATGAACTGAGTATTAAAGCAAGCGGTGAGGTCTCATTCGGCCAAACGATAAGCGCACTTCAGGCGTTGCTCACTGTCCTTAACGAATTTGCCATTGCCATTGGTCGACGAGCCATCGCTCTGCCTTACCACTATCAAGAGCCCGTCTTTTTTCTCGAGTAAAAGAAGGGAAAATCTCTTGGCGTTATCATGATACTCATTGGATACAAGAGTCGAAGTGCTGACATGGATCGTCTTTGAGTATTGAGCGACTGTCTTTTCGAAAAAACACTCGTACCATGTGTCGTGGTTTTGCTTACAAGTATTTGTGCTGACATTGTCGTCGACAAGCGCAGGAAAGGTCGTGGCTAAGTCCGCTTTCAAAGGAGATTCGCCGTAAAAAATGCGGGGACTTTGTCCTGGCAGTGCTTGCTCACCTTTGACGTAGAATTCGCTAGCGCAAGCCTTCTCAATCGTCGAGCCTTCGTCCAATGAACAGGTTCCGGTGGCATCCCAACTACTGGAGTTGCCGTTCGAAGAAATCAGAGTTGCGCCTGGGCACTTCCATCCCCAGATCCTTTCATAAGCCTGGTCCTGACGAACCAATTTATAATGACCGTCAAATCTGCTCACATCTTCAGTCGAAACTGTGTCGGACGCCTGAGCACTTGCCACTGCCGCCGAGACCGCCACCGCAAAATGAATTGCCAAATTTCTCTTTTTCACAAATAGCCTCCTATATCATGGATCCGCGCGAAAACTTAAACCGTCGCCCTCAGGAGATCCATTCAAAATGAAGTGATTGTAAAAAAGAGACGCCTCAAACGCTGGACTTTTCAGATCGGTTTGCCGTCATGGTCGCGCAGTGAGCTTGCTTAAGATTATCGCTTAATGGGTCGACTTCTTCTCTCTTTGAAACTGAACCTTGAGCTGCTCGTCTGGGATGTTGATCAATTTATTCCACTCACGGTTCCATTCTGCGGCGTCCTGGGGGTACTTCTGCGGATCTGGATAGCGCCCCTCAAATGCGCGAAAAGCTTCTTTCCAACTATTGAACTGCTCTTCGCGAATTCGCTGCGCATTGAATGTTGCATCTTGAATCTGTGCCAGCCTCTCTTCACTTGTGAAAGCTGCAGACACAGTAACTTCTAAGATGGGAAACATCTGAGTCGCCATAGAGACGGCGGTGCCTATCATGGCGGCTACAATTAAGTTCCTGACACCATTTGCCGCCAAATGAAGTCTGGGGTTCGCCAGTGTGAATGTCGGCGCATAGACAGGAAAGCCTATCGTCGACAATGACCAGCCATTCAGGGCCACGGCCAAAAGTAAGTTCTTAGAGTTCGAATGGCGGGCGCTAAATTTTCTCAAGCTTTCGAACAAGCTGGGATCGCGAACAAGGCCAATATCCTGAACAGCCTGAGAGAAGCCGACTCTGAGAAAGGCCATGCCGATTCGCCTTTGTATGAGACTCTCCTCGGCGTCAGAAATTAAAAGCGAAACGCGTTTTGGAGGCGAATTGGAGATCACATAAAGTCGAGTCAAAATTTTTCTCAGTTTGAACGCCGTGATTCCTTGGTCAAAGGACAAGCCTTTAAAAAACTTAAAAATCTTTTGCGACTGCTTGGGATCATTGCCTGCACCCGACAGATTGAGAAGGTCCCAGCCACGTTCTTGGCCGATAGCCTCAGATAGAGCTAGTTTTGTGACTTGGTCGGTGAGTTGACTCGGATCGACCTTTTCTTTTCTTCTCAGCTTGTCTTGGAACTTCTGTTTTTGTGCCGTAAATGCGTCAAGATCGAACCAATGGTCGGTAGAGTTTTGCTTTTGTGATTCGGTGGAAAAGAGTCCTTCACATATGTGAGCACCACTTGTCTCTCCGCTGAGAATCAAAATGAAGCTCACAATCAAGCAAACGATCCGACGGTAACTTTGCATCGTCAACCACCTAGTGAATTCGGTCAGTATTACCAGCTCCAAAGCATTTTGGCTTCTAAGGCAATAGACGTGGCCATAGCGGCGACAGCTGGAAGCACAACCAAGCAAGATAAACCGATCGAAATTGGCAACTTGCTTTTAATGGTAGAAGCACAAATGACTGCAGCTAAACCCGTCAATGCTAAGCTGCCTATTGCTAGCAGAGTGAGGGCAATTGCAGCGCCAGTCTCAACAGCATCACGTGAGGCCGGCAATCTATCTGATTTAGAAATTCCATTTTTAGCGACACCATATTCTGTTATCAATGACTGGACAGTTTGCCGCATTTTTATTTCGTTTTGCTTGCCCGAAATATTTGGATCAAGCTTCAAATTACGAGCAGTTAAGCGCTGGCCATCTAGAGTTAACAGCGCAATTGCAACCGATTGATCTTCTCGGTTACTTTTAAAGCGAAACTTAAAATTGTTAACGCCATTTACATAAACCGTGAATGAGGTGGTCTGACCCGCCGCGATTTGTGCGACTGGAATCTCAGTCCCTTTGTCATCTTCAATGCGATTGCCACGAGCTTTTAACTGCAAAACCGTATTCGTGATCGCATCACTTGCATGCTGCGTTTGGTTTGCAGGGGCCTCCTGTTGAGCAAAAGCAAGGCTCGAGGTCACCAATGAAACAGCGGTCATTACCGCAGCAGCTTTTTTTAGAATTCTCATAAGTCTCCCTTATTGTATTGTAAGCTTTTAAAAAAACCTCGGCAGCTGTCTATGGCTTATTCAGGAGCCGAGAATCGGCACTCGGCCACCAGTCCAATTAACGCCTGTGGGATTCCAAGTCTTACTCCAGTAAATATGCAAGGGATATTCCCGTACAGTAGGTTGACGTGAGACGCGCGACGACTTGAGCAAAATTTCAGCCAATGATTGTGCATGTGAAACAAGCTTTAGCCGGTCACAATTTAAGAATTGACCGCCCACACTTTGAAGGTCGTCGTCAATCAAATCGACCCTGCGATCCTTCAAATCAGGGAATCAAACGGAGTTTTGCCTGCCAAGAGCACCGACCTCTTCGCTTCCGATGAATACTATATTTGCGAATTTGAAAAGTAAGTTCAGATCTATAGATGGGCGTTTCTGAAAGCCCCCGGCGCCAATCGATTCGATTTGGTCTTATTCAGACATTTGCCAGTATCGAGGTTTACGGTAGTGCCGGGGCTCTGGGATTAAGCCCAGAGCCCCACTCAAAATAATTTATTAAGAACGAGTTATCAGAAGTACTGTGACCAGTCGAAGTTGCTGACGTCGAAACTTGGAGCAGGACTGGGAGAGCTTTGAACCAAGTTAGGATCGACGGCGCCAATGTTTACCGAATTGTTATTAGATACTTGATCGGCAGGACACGGCTGACTAACGCCATTGTAACTGCATTGACTAACGGTATTCTGAACGATGTCCGCTTGACCAATGCTGGCGATCCCCATGACAAGGCCTAACAAAGCCAAACTAAAAATTGATTGCTTTAAAGATACTTTCATTTTTTCCCCCTTGTTTGCGCACTGATCCCGCACTCTGTTGGCACCTACCCAAGGTGTGAGTTTCAAGACGAGCACTTGTTAACTAGTTTTGCAAAGCTGAGGCCATGAATCAGATCGTGGTTTCGAGCTGATCTCTAAAATAATGTAATTGGAGTCTTTTGCGGTGCCTAGGACTGAGACAGTTCATAAACAGATAGTCAAGACACCACATGCAAGTTCGTCTCAAAACTGATCGTTTTGTTCGAAGCGTTTGATCGCCCTAAGGTATCGACTTTCATATCGAGTCGATTACCTGACGAAACCATTGTAGTTAGATATAGGGATCTATTTTTGGATTTAGAGATCCTGGAATATCAATAGGGCGAAGATCAAATTCAGAGGTGAGGTTTTTAACGGCGACTGACCTCAGACCTATCTGAAGACCCATAAGACTTAAAAATGGACCTAGCTCATGCGCCTTTATTTTTTGTAAGGATAAGCCTTTCCGCGCGAAATTTACAAGCCTCATCAGTTTTGCTTTTTCTATCGTGCAGCCATGAGTTGGGCCAGCCAGAATATTTCCGGTCGAAAATGAGAAACTAGATCGGTTACCGAGAACGGGTTCAAGGAGCCCATCGCGTATCGTATAGGCTGCTCTTCGACCTGGTGTCGAAAATGGGAAAGTGCATGCAACGCCCTTAAAAGAAGCATACGCCATCAGAGTTTCTGTATCGCCTTCAATCTCCGGATGCTTGTCTAATTTAAGGAGCAGGTACTTCTCTGGGGCCGCGTATGCCATATCAATGATCGTTTGGAGTTCAAATTCGGGTGGCACGTAGAGAGTGTAAATATCTTTTGCTCGACTCGGATCCATAAATTTTAGGATGTTGTTTGCCAATATCTGAAGCGGCGGATCTTGTCGCGAGAGAAAATCGCCGCGCGCTCGAGCCTGCGCTTCGATTACATATGGCTTACTACTTGAGCTGTGTGCAACGGAGCCAGGTCGCATACGCCAGTGATAAAGGTATAGAGGAATATGACCAACACGTTCCGCATTTTCGATCACCTTCAGGCAAAAATCCCAGTCCTGGCAGCCCTCATATTTTTGGCTAAAGATGTCTCCGAGTTTTGGAAGTAGACTGCGTTTCACGACCGCCAAGTGATTGACGTAGTTGTAATTGAGAAGAGTTTCAGGACTCCAAATTGGTTTTGAAACTGGGCGGTACCGCAAATCCCAATCGGTCATTAAGTCGTGATTGGTATAAATAAAATCGTAGTCGTCAGAGTCTCCGATAAAAGCAGATTGGGCTTCAAAGCATCTGGGATGTAGCTCGTCGTCTGCGTCCACAAACGCGATATAGTCTGCCGAAGCTAACGAAAGGGCACTACGGGTACCGGCACAAATTCCCTGATTAGTTTTGTGGTTGATTAGATGAAAGCGATCTGCCCCGAATCTCGTTTGGTATTTCGTCAGTATTTTAACTAAATCAGAAGAATGGTCGCCATCGTTGCAGATGCAGATTTCAAAATTTTGGTTCGTCTGCCGTTCCAAGGACCGAAGAAAACGTTCGACATATGTCGCTTTAATTCCGTAAGTCGGAGTGACGATCGAGAAAGACCACTTACGAGTGGTCTTTCTCGATCTAATAAATTGCTCAATGATTTTCTTTTCAGAAAACAAACGGTATTTGAGATAGGGAAAATTCCAAAGCTCATCGAGAGCTTTGAATCGACTTTGCATTAGACAAGTTTGCCGGTTTTTTCGAAGATTTTCAAATCATTCGATTTTGCAAAAATATTTGCAGACGGCGTGAAAGTTTGGCCGAAATATCCGCCGTAACCATACGAGTCGTTGTAAGGGCTACAGTTGTAAGCGTAAGGATCACAAGCTCCTGAACCGTAGCCATAACCGCAATCTTCTTCATAGGGATTGCAGCAGTATCCGTATCCGTCAAAGTCGCCAGCGCGAGCCACATGACCCAGCAAACTTCCGAATGCGAGAACAGCAAGGGATTTAAGGCCCCCTATCAGCAAAATTCTTCGAGAAAACATAATTCTCCACTTCGAGTACTAAGAAATTCAGTACCAGCTTCCATTTTTTTTCGACATAATTTTTATAACATGCTGGTTGGGCCGCGTCAATGATGCCAAATTTAGTCACTTTCAAACGAGTACTTTCAGTACTTCGCAGGCCAAGCATCATGATGAAAATCGACGCACGCGTCCCGGCTGGCTTTAATTTAAATCTGGAAACTTCTGGAGTTCATTGGCATAAAATTCGTCGAGTGCTTTTCGTAGTCTTTGAATATTTGAGCCTCGGCAAAATTCGTAAGCATGAGTTCCGACGTCCGCGGCTAGGCCAGGAGTTCCGTACTTACCGTCTTTCACCGAGTCTTGCCATTTGGACTTAAGTTCTCCCGCGAGGTCGCCAGACAAAGTTTGAAAAAAAATCTGGCGATACCAATCTTTGAGGGTATTATCGAATTTATTGGCATCAATGTCTCTGACGTCCATGCCGACTCTGCCGTAGAAATTCTCATCTTCAACTTGAAAGAGCGCTGAAGTTCTTGTCTCGTACAGGGACCTATAAAAATCATTTAAAATTTCTGAAACTTTTTCGCGTTGGCTGCGAGAGAATGAATACATCCAAACGCTCGTATTGGGTGGCAAATCATTAAGATGGACTGTACAAAATTGCGAGACATTATTATAGAATTCTTCTGCAGCCGGTTTAAAGATCGGAAGCTCCTTGGCGCGCAAATTTCGAATTTCATTTTCGCTTTGTGCTCGCTCCTGAGCCTGGCGAGCCTTGTTGGCGGCAATGGCAGAAGCCGTGGTCAAAAGAGGAACACCGTTTACGACAATATTCCAATTACCAGCTGAAGCCAGCTCATTTGCCAATTGCGTGTCTGGTGCAAGATAATAATCGTAGAGAGCATCCGTAGTCGCATAAATGACTGTCATGATTTTATCCGCATCATCTTCCCATACGCTTAGACCCGCACCTAAGGCGATTTCGTGAATGAGAAGTTTTCCTTGTTCTCGATCGCCCGAGACTTTCTTATGCATGGCCTGAAAGTTGAGCTGATCAATCCAAACTGCATTGTATTTTTGAATGGCAGTTTGATCTGCTGGGAAGGGTAGGCCTGTTATCTTTTCAGCTAAATGATGTAGTTTTCTCGGAATCACATAAAACCGAAGATGTGTTGTCGTTTGGCTGAAAAGATCACCCAGTCCCGGAAGCTTTTGCTTTAGATTGAATAAAATGGGCGCAACCACGCTCAGGTATCCGGGAAGATCCTTGAGATCCTTTTTGTAGGACTCAACCAGTTTGCCATCAATGGTACTGCCTCCGCCCGTATTACCGACGCCGCCCGTGTCGCCTGCGGCCTTTGCAAATGGGCTAGTCAAAGTGACCAAACTTGTGAGTAAGAAGCTGAGGGTAAGGCCTTTAATATACTTTGGATCCTTCATGAGTTCTCCTATGGGTTAAGTTAGCAAATCTGAGGCCCAATATAATGCAATGCATTTTCAGCTTCTAGGTTTTATTTATTATTATTGCCTAAAATTATTTAGAATATTCTAAAGTTTATCCGGCGGCTTTTCGATAGGCTTTTATGAGTCTTTTCGAGTATCAGGATTACCGAAGCTATCTTCGCGAAAAGATCCGAAGCCTACCACGTAAAGGTCGTGGCGAACTTTCTAAAATCTCATCTTTTCTTAAAATCAACACGACTTGGATGAGCCAGATTATGTCAGGCTCGCAAAATCTCAATCACGAACAAGCCTATTCTCTGTGTCGCTACTTAGGACATACAGAACTTGAAACCGACTATTTTTTGCTACTTGTCCAGATAGACAGGTCCGGAACGGTCGAGCTCACTCATCACCTCAAAAAGAAATTGGAGGCGATCAAAATCGAGTCCCTTAAAATTTCGAAACGAGTCAACTTTGAGAAGAAATTATCGGATCTTCAACGAAGCGTTTTTTATTCGAGTTGGATTTATTCTGCTGTTCATATTTTCACTTCCATCAACGGCGATGGCGCCACTCTTGAGGAGATAGCAAGTCGTTTTAGTATGGATAAATCAAAAGCCAATGATATCGTGCAGTTTCTTTTTTCCTCAGGAATCATTACCGAAAAAAGTGGCCGATATTTACCAGGAGTTCAAAGTACTTTTGTCGAACAGGGCTCGCCCCACCTTTTAAAGCATCATTCAAGTTGGAGATTAAAGGCCATCCAAAAAAGTGAAAACCTTTCGCATACAGATATGATGGTGACAGGCCAGTACTCCATTTCAAAAAAAGATTTTCTTAAGCTTCGTGAGGATCTTGCAGAAATTGTGAAAAGCATTAACAACACCATTAAAGAAACGGACCCGGAAGGAATTGTTTGCCTCAACCTTGATTGGTTTTATCTTTAAAATATTGAACCAAAGGTCACGATTACCAGGTTCGACTTGCCTGAAATTTTCCATGGTAAAATCAATATTGGCTGCAACCCACTTTTTTCCCTCTAAAACCACGCTATTATAGAACGTAGGGAAGGCCATCTTAGCTTGGTCAGCCGATAACCCCACACACTGGACATGGGTAATGGGAGGAGCTGCTAAGGCGAGCGAGGCCACGAACTGAAAGAAAATGACCGATAAGATATTTTTCAAACGACCCCTCCGAGGGCACAAGGCGATTTCACGGGAACCTATATCATTTTCTTTAAACTGTCACTGAGTAAAGATCGCACAACGGATTGCGCTTCTCGAGTGATCATTTCGAAATGGCCGGACAGTCCCTGTGCTCTGCTAAGGGAGTTCGGTACAACTTGGGAATACTTCCGGCCCTGTCCAACTGCCGTTTAAGCATGTCTTAGTTGCAGGAGTGCAAGGCACGCCCCGAGGGGTTGCGGCTTGTAGGTAACCAGTGACAACACTTCCGTGAGGAGCGCCACTGCAGCTCTTCGTATCGTTATCACAAGAGTCGTAAAGTATTGGCCCTGTCCATCGGCCCGTTACACATGTTTGTATGCCGTTTATGCACGGAGCATCTCCCGACGTCGTCGGAGTCAAAAAACCTTGGCGAGTAATACCGTCTTGGCAGTCACTATTTGCTAAGGGAGCAGACCCTCTGCTCCTGACGTGATTCTTGCTCTGAATACTTGTACACGCTATAAGGCCGAGACAAACGATTAAATGAAAGAGTTTAGAGGTTTTCATCCTTGCTATCTATCAGGGCGAAGCAGTAATGGCAAACATGTGCGCATGACATCAAACGTCTCTATTTTTTTCTTTTTGTCTTGCGGATTCACATCTAAATTGTAATTTTAAAAAAATGAAACTGAGGAGTTGGCATGATTACAAGTAAAAATATCACTTTGATGGTCGGCCTGTTGTTGGGCTTAACTGCGTTAACCGGATGTAATATGGATAATGTTTTTGAGCATATGAAATGGTATTCACCTTCAGATTTTTCAATTTATGGCGATTATCAAAAGTGCCGTGAAAGCTTAGACCGTGTCACCCGAATTTTTAACGAGAACGCTTTGAAAGTTAGTTCAAGATTAGGTCTTCAGGACGGCTGCGAAAGAAGTTTTCCGGGTAACGGCTGGAGGTTCTTTGTGGTGACTCCGGCAGTTTCGCATAAAACATTTCATCCTTATGACTACGATCGCACTCCAGATCCTGTGCCCACCCCGGAACAGGAACTTAATATGTGCAATGACAAGTTGAAAAAATATCTGGCGTTTTTGCTGCAGTCTGATGGTGAATACGAACATATTATTTTAACGGTCACGCCTTGCGATTTTAGTGCTCACACTCGAGAGATTGTCGATGACGGCTTCGTCTCATGGGTGCTCCGTAAGAGAAACAAAGCTATTCTTTAACGAAAATTTGGTTTCGCGGGCGCTTCCGTAAACCTTGCAAGTTTGTAGTTGGGCCGAAGTTCGATACTGGTGTTGGCCGCCCTGGGTTTTCGGTTAATTCAGAAAATATCCTCGCAGGAATCAACATTTTGAAGTTTGTTAGGTCGATAGCCGTGGATCCGTCTGTCACCGTTGAGGGCCTTATTAAGATTATCCTCGGACGCGACCTCTTTGAGTCGAAAACCGAAATATTTCCATATTTGCTTTAAGTACCAAATATTGGCATCACTCGTAATCATGAATATCGATTGGTCCGTGGAGATTTGCGCAAATTTTTTGACGAGGGCGACAAGACTACTTCTATCTATGTAAGCTCTCCACCAGGCATTACTCAAATCCAAAATGGATAATCTTAAGTTTGCAGTACTTAGAGCTTCAACAAGACGCTCAACTTTAGGCGTATCCGATAGATTTATGGGGACCGCTTTGATGCGATCAAGTTTCGCCATTTCTTGGATGTGTCGAAAACGCTCATTGTTGAACATGTAGTGGGAAAAATAAAAAGTGCTTGGGAGCAATGACCAGACCGAGTAAGCACGCAAGAAGAAAAAATTTCGAACATGCCAACTCCAAAAATAGAAGACCTTATGATTGGCCATGAGAGTTCTTTCATCAGCTGTCAACTCAGCTTCCGTAGCTCGTCTCGACCACTCATAAAAATCTGCTTTCTCTCTGAGATGGATATAGTCGGTACGATCCTTAGATAATTTTAGTAAGATGACGTTTAATCTGTTAAATAGGACTGTAGATTCATCCGTATCCGCCAGGAGGAGATGTGATGCATTTGGGGTCGCAGCAGCGCCAATGAATCCTCTCTCCGTGCCTACGGCAACGTAAACTCCATTCGGAGCTTGTTTCAAAATCGAAAAGGATTTTCTGGGGTTTCTTTCATTTGGCGCAACGTAAGTGGGACCCAACCTCAGAGCCAGTCGATCTATAAATCTCAAGAAATGATATTTGTTCAGATCAAACCATTTATTCGCATCGAGAAATGTAAAAGCGTTCATGAAAGGGGCGCTGGTCGCCCGAGATACGGCATTGGCATCGCCTTCAACAGGGAAACTATAACGAGGCCTGTCCCAGTGGACATCGTCGTTAAATGGTGCTGCAATATTGGTCCAAGCCGAATGCTCCTGTGAAATCACCTGACCTGAAATCAAAAACAAAGAAACAAGCGTAAAGATTGGTATTAAGTACTTCATTGGCAGAAGAGCTTGCAAGAAACGCCCCACCGGCAGTCACCGACCGACTGTCTCTCATAATGTGTTTTTCTTCAGAGTATGAAGAAGTATTTGACGAAGTACCAATAAAGGTCAGTCGCCGACCACGCACAATTTAGATCCTTTGCATTGGGGTCACTTTGAAAGAGTCGCCGCTTTGAAAGTGGTCTCGCCAATAAGTTCGATTCGCTCCTGCATGATGCCAACTACTTTTCCAGAAGACGCATCAGTGACGGTCTTCGTGCTAATGGCGTGCGATTGATCTAACTTAGTAACGACACCGACGACGTCGACTTTTTGATCGGGAAGCCTTGCATTCAAAATACATTCTTCGTAATCCGAATTAAAAAAATGACCAGCCATATCCGGAATTTTTGGATCGTCGGATTTAGCTATAAAATCTAGAAATTTCGGTCCTTGCAACGCAAAGTGTGTTTCGATTATTTTCCCATTCCCAAAAGTTCGAACTATGATTTCGTGTTGTTCTAATCTCATCTCTTGGCTCGCATACGAGATTCTTGTCTCTAAGCGCTCTCCGCTCTCAAATTTAAGAAAGACTCCCGAAATTTTTGTATACTTCATCTGAGACTCCATACCCGCCTTAGCATTGTTTGCATTGAGGACTAAAGCAAGTGTCGCGAAAAGCAGCTTCATTATTTCTCCTCAGAGTTATTGATACGTTATTGTTGTATTCTACGTCATCAACAACCAATCAAACGAAGTTATCGCACTTTATGGCTTCACATAGAAGAGGTCTGAAAAGTTTATATGATCGTCAAACAATGCGATCCTTGGCGATCGTATTTGAGTTGTGAAGTTTCATATTTTTTCTCATTGGGTTATGATCGAACCAATGGAAATCGAAATTTCTGGTGCCCTGACAAATGATCAGTCATTACTTATAAAGCAAGTAATTTTAGAAACGCTTGTGCGAGCCAGAGCACTCCTATTTCTCAACGATATTAAGTTTCAAGTAATTATTGACGATAGCCTAGCCATCCCAGAGTGGGGAGTGGGCGGATATTGCGAGAACTCCCGGCAAATTGATTTGGCTCTTTCGCCGAATCGGGAGTCTGACTGGAAAAGGCATTTACCAAGAACAATTGCGCACGAGTGGCATCATATAGCGCGCTGGAGAGGGCCTGGCTATGGTACGACGCTCGCAACGGTCATCATCTCTGAAGGACTTGCGCAACATTTTGAAGTCGATTGTTTCCCTGGCCCACCGTCTTTTTTTTCATCTTTTCTGAATGATCGAAATAGAGCCTCAATTTTAGCGTCTTTCATCCGTGAGTTTAACGCGCCAGAATTCGATCACAGGCGATGGTTTTTTGGTAAAGGAGAATTTCCATTTCAAGCTGGGTATGACCTCAGTTTTGCCGTGCTTGGTGAATATTTGGCAAAGAAAAACACCGTGGCCGCAAAAGAAGTTGGAATGAGTCCGGAACAACTTCTAGAAGTGTTGCCTACGCTATCATTATAAGCGTAGCTAACCGAGGAAACCAGGCTACATAATTTAAGTTGGAGATCAAGGATTGGATCTTCAACGCATAACAAACCGACAAACATCTGAAACGAGCCTGCGTAAAAACTCCTCTCGATTTGCCATCGGATCTCCAGTGTTTGGGGGAAGAGTATTCATGAATGAGAAATGTCCGGCGCCAGCAACCACGCGAAAATGTTGTATCCCTAAGACAAGGGACGAAAACATCACTAAGCAAGATTAATACTAGGTGGCATACTCCCTGCTAGTATGGAGTTAGATCGTGATGGGAACATCTATAGGCTGAAATGGGCGCTAAGGCTGAAACATATTGGCAAGGCGATGGGACATTTGTGAAACAAGGAGACTTTAATGGAGTTAGAACAGACCCAGCATCATGAGCGTCATCATGATGCGTCTATGGCGGATGAGCGTGTCATAAATGACGCGAAGAAACCTTCGCCCCATCATGATCATCACGCTCATATGGTCGAAGATTTTCGCAAGCGCTTTTGGATCTCTCTAGCTCTGACCTTACCGATTCTAATTCTATCGCCGATGATTCAGGAATTTGCTGGCCTTGGAGAAAAGTTACGATTCTCAGGAGATCAGTATTTACTTTGGGCCTTTTCTTCTGTGGTTTTCTTTTATGGAGGCTGGCCTTTCCTAAAAGGGATTTTTCAAGAATTAAAAAATAAAAAGCCAGGCATGATGACCCTGATCGCGATTGCAATTAGCACGGCTTATTTTTATTCATCCGCTGTCGTTTTTGGCCTTTCAGGCATGGGATTTTTCTGGGAGCTTGCAACTCTTATAGACATCATGCTCGTCGGTCACTGGATTGAGATGAAGTCAGTTATGGGTGCATCACAAGCATTGGAGGAGTTGGCCAAGCTTATGCCCTCAATCGCTCATAAAATTGAAGGCAATGGAAACATTCGCGATGTTCTTATTGAACAATTGGTCTCAGGCGACCGGATTCTAATTCGCCCAGGCGAGAAGATTCCTGCGGATGGCCTGGTGATCGAAGGATTATCTGCCGTGGATGAGTCCATGCTGACGGGGGAATCTAAGCCCGTCTCAAAACTTGCTGGAGCAACTGTGATTGGTGGCGCGGTCAATGGTGAAGGCTCTTTGACTATGGAGGTTAAAAAAACTGGCAACGAATCGTATTTAAATCAAGTCATCAAATTGGTTCGCGAAGCACAAGAAAGTAAATCTAAAACTCAGGATCTTGCTAATCGTGCGGCTGTCAATTTGACTTTCGTCGCTATTATCGGCGGTGCGATGACTTTAGTAGCGTGGCTTCTCACAGATCAAAGCTTTGCATTTGCAATCGAACGAGCAGTCACTGTGATGGTGATCGCCTGCCCACATGCGCTAGGACTTGCTGTACCTCTTGTAGTAGCCGTATCAACAGCCATTGCTGCGAAAAATGGCCTCTTAATACGGGATCGAACAGCATTTGAAAAATCAAGAAATATAGGCGCGGTTATTTTTGACAAAACTGGAACCCTCACCCAAGGAAAGTTTGGCGTGACGGATGTTTTAATCTTTGATCCAAAAATCACTAAAGATGATCTTCTCAATTTTGCTGGTGCGGTCGAGGTTCACTCCGAACACCCGGTAGCTAAAGGAATTGTTTCATCCGCAAAATCAAAAATTCTCGTATCTGATTTTAAGGCAATTCCTGGAAAAGGCGCACAGGGAAAAGTTCAAGGCAAAGATGTGGCCGTCGTTAGCCCGGGGTACTTGCTAGAAAATAAAATTCAAATTCCTAACCAGCAAGCTGAGATCGAAAAATTATCCACACAGGGAAAAACTGTCATCTACGCCCTATTTGACGGCAAACTTGTTGGCGCCATAGCTCTGGCTGACATTGTCAGGCCGGAATCCAAAGATGCCATAGCACGTCTCCAATCCCAGGGTATCAAATGCATGATGCTCACTGGAGATAACAAGCTTGTCGCAAAATGGGTGGCTGAGCAAATCGGCCTTGATGAATACTTCGCAGAAGTTCTACCGCACCAAAAATCTGAAAAAATTAAAGAAGTTCAGGCACGCGGTCTTACAGTGGCCATGACTGGTGACGGAGTGAACGATGCACCTGCCCTCGCACAATCTGATGTTGGCATCGCTATTGGCGCGGGTACTGATGTTGCTATTGAAACTGCCGACATTATTCTTGTTCGCAGTAATCCCATGGATGTCGTTGCCATTATAGAGCTTGCAAAAACGACCTACAGTAAGATGATCCAAAATCTCTGGTGGGCTACTGGATACAACGTCGTCGCGATTCCCTTAGCTGCCGGTGTTCTTTATAAAATGGGAATCCTTCTAAGCCCTGCAGTTGGTGCAGTCTTCATGTCTTTAAGCACCGTGATCGTCGCCTTTAACGCGAAAGCATTGAAACTTAAATCAAGAGATCACACCAATGGTGTGCAAGGAGGTAGTCATGGAAGCACATGATCTACAATTCTTAGGGGCCGCAGGAACCGTTACGGGTTCAAAGTATTTGCTAACAAATAAAGGCCAAAGAGTTCTCATCGACTGTGGCCTTTTCCAAGGTCTCAAACAGCTGAGACTGAAAAACTGGGGGAAGTTTCCCGTAAATCCAGCAGAGATCAGTTCAATTGTTCTTACCCACGCGCATATCGACCATTCTGGATACATTCCTCGCCTCGTCAAAGAAGGATTCAAAGGAAAAATATACTGTACGCCCGCGACGAAAGATCTATGTCGCATTCTTTTGGCTGATTCGGGACACCTTATGGAAGAAGAAGCCGAATATTTGAATAAGAAAAAGAAAACAAAGCATGACCCGGCACGTCCTCTCTTTACAGTTCGGGACGCCGAAGATTCCATGCAGTATTTCGAGACCGTTCCATTCAAAGAAAAAAAATCATTAGGACTAAATTTCAGTTTTGAATTCCACTATGCGGGTCATATTTTAGGTGCTGCCTCGATCATCATCGAGGCAGACGGACGAAAAATCGGCTTTACCGGCGATATTGGAAGAATGAATGACAAAATTTTCTATCCACCTGAGCCACTGTCTCAGGTCAATTATTTGGTAACAGAGTCGACCTATGGCAATCGTCTACATAACAAAAAGGACACGTTAGACGATCTTGCCAATGCAATTAATGAAACCTATAAAAGAAAAGGAGTCATTCTGATTCCTGCCTTTGCTGTGGGTCGCGCACAAGCAATCATGCATGACCTGTCGATTTTAAAAAAACAGAAACGCATTCCCGAATTTCCCATGTATCTCAATAGTCCGATGGCTACCAACGTCAGCAAAATATTTCATGAGTTCAACAAGCTTCACAGATTGTCTGAAACTGAGTGTATCGAGACGTGTGAGATCGTGAAGTATGTCCATACGGTTGAGGAATCAAAATCTTTAAATGAGCATCAGGGGCCGATGCTCATTATCTCTGCCAGCGGTATGTTAACCGGCGGGCGCATCCTTCACCACCTTAAGGCATTTGCTCCATACCCTCAAAATACCATTCTGTTGACTGGCTTTCAGGCGGCGGGAACACGAGGAGAAGCGCTGGTAAAAGGTGCCGAAGAAATCAAGATTCATGGTCAGTACGTTCCCGTAAAAGCTCAGGTCAAAGTTTTGCCCAATATGTCTGCTCACGCCGATTACCAAGAAATTATTCAATGGTTTTCAGAGTCAAAGATCAGTCCTCAAAAAGTTTTTATAACGCATGGGGAATCTTCGGCAGCTGATGAGTTAAGACGCCGATTGACGGAAGCTTTCGGATGGACATGCAGGGTTCCTGTTCAAGATGAAATCGTAAGACTGGAGTAGCAATGGTAAGCCTTCCACACAATTGTGAACGCCCCTGTTCATGCAAAGAAAAACATAGCACTCCCCAGCTTGTCGTTTTGACTGGAGGCCCTGGCGCGGGAAAGACGGCAGTGCTTGAATTTATCCGCAAAGCGCTCTGTGAACATATAGCTATTTTACCAGAAGCGGCCTCGATCTTATTTGGAGGTGGTTTCTGGAGGATAGATTCCCATTCAGGAAAGATGGCTGCACAAAGAGCTATCTACCATGTCCAAGAGGAAATACAGAGGCTGGTTCTTGAAGAGAAAAAATGGTCAATGGGCTTTTGTGATCGAGGGACCCTGGACGGTTTGGCCTATTGGCCAGAGGCGGAGGCTAATTTCTTTGCCGCGCTTAACACGAATCTTGAAATAGAATTCAAAAAGTATAAAGCGGTAATTCACTTGCGGTCGCCCAGTTTGGCGAGCGGGTACAATTATCAAAATCCCATTCGTGTGGAGTCTGCAGAACTAGCGGTTCAAATTGATCAAAGGATTCATGAGATCTGGAGAGATCATTCAAATTATTTTCTGATTGAAAGTGCCTCCGACTTCACCACAAAGCTCCAAATGGCCACGAAACACGTCCAGTCTCTAATTCCTGAGTGCTGCAAAATCCACCTCATCGGAAAACTCACATGAGAATTGCTTTTTTTGACACCCACCATTTTGAAAAGGATGTTTTCCAAAGTGCCAATGAGAAATATGGTTTTCAAATTGAATTTCTTGATGTGCGATTGTCGGCGAAAACAGCTCGCATTGTCGAGGGGGCGGAAGTTGTATGCTCATTTGTAAATGATAAGCTCAATGAGGAATGTATAAACGTACTTAAGGAGATGGGCGTCAAGTTAATCGCCCTAAGATCTGCCGGATTTAATCATGTGGATCTAACGGCTGCGCATAAAAGTAATCTTATTGTCACTAGAGTTCCTGGATATTCTCCATATGCCGTTGCTGAATTTGGCGTCGGACTCCTGTTAACGCTTAATAGAAAAATCCACCGCGCTTACTTCAGAGTCAGAGAACTCAATTTTTCGCTTGATGGACTTGTTGGTTTTGATCTTCATGGAAAAACCGTGGGTGTTATTGGCACCGGTCGCATCGGAAAAATCTTTGCACAAATCATGACGTCCTTCGGATGTCGAGTGCTGGCTGTCGATCTGCAAAAAGATTCAGAACTAGAAAAAAATCCAGGTATCACTTACACGGATCTTCAAAGTCTTTGCCGGCAATCTGATGTGATTTCTCTACATGTACCACTCACGCTAGGGACCCATCATATTATCGGTGAGAAAGCGCTTTCTGAAATGAAAGTGGGAGTTTTTATCATTAACACGGGTCGGGGTGCATTGATTGATGCCAAGGCTCTTATAAAAGGATTGAAAGCAGAAAAAATCGGGGGCGCGGCACTTGATGTCTACGAGGAGGAAGAAGAAGTATTTTTTCACGATCTGTCAGATAAGATTCTTAAGGATGACACCCTTGCAAGACTTCTTACGTTTCCCAACGTGCTAATTACCTCCCATCAGGCATTTTTAACGAAAGAAGCCCTCGGCAATATTGCGCTGACAACCTTAGAGAGCATAGACGAATTTAGAAAGACGGGCTCTGTTTCGCGATCGAAGGTTGTTAGTCCAGAAGACCGCATAAGGACGGGTCTCTAATGGAGCAGTTTAAACGGCCTACTACTTCTGATTTATTTGCGCCCTAACATTAAACCTATTTGAAAAACAAAAACTAACGACCAAAACAACCAAGGAGAAAAATCATGAAAACAAGTAAACAAACGGCACTGATGGTGTCTATGGCATTGGCAAGTTTCCTATTTTTTGGAAATGCTTATGCCGAAGATAAAACTACCACTACGCAGTCGCACGAAGAACACCATCCCGATGCAAAAGCTCAGGCTAATCCAACAGGCTCTGCTGGAGGCGACATGATGAACAATAGCATGATGGGACAAATGGACATGAGTCAGATGATGAGCATGAAGCACGAGTGCATGGAAACGCACAAGGATGAAAAAAAGTGCGATCAACAATGTATGGACAAATGCCAAGAGAAAATGGGCAAGCCAGAGTGTCAAAAAATGATGAAGCAGATGAAGAACAAAGAGAAGTCTGAAAAGAAAAAATAATTTAAAAAGAGCAGAGCAGAACAGAACCAATCCTCCCTTCGGGGCGGGAGTTTACATTGGAGTAAAAAATGGATCACACTTATCAAACAGAGTCGTTCAAAAGCGGACTAATTGCGCCAGCAGGGCAAGTCGTACAATCACGCTTCATGAACCGCACATATGGTTGGATGGTCTTTGGGCTACTCCTGACAGCAATAATGAGCATAGTAATAGCGTCTTCTGAAAGTGCCATTCAATTCATTTTTGCTAATCAATGGCTACTCTATGGAGTTTTGATTACTGAGCTAGTCGTTGTTTTTGGTCTTTCTGCTGCCCATAAGCGATTGAGTGCAACGACAGCGACGTTGGGCTTCCTGTTTTATTCAGTTCTTAATGGCGTGACATTCTCGGTGATTTTTCTTGCGTATCAGCTTGGTTCAATTGGCCAGATTTTTCTATTGGCAGCGGGGATGTTTGGCGGACTCGCTATCTATGGATCAGTGACAAAAAGGAGTCTCTCTGGCGTTGGAACTTTCATGTCGATGGGACTCTTTGGTATCATCATTTTAAGTATAGTGAACTTTTTTACTAAAAGCGATTCATTAAATTTCGGAATTGGAATTGCTGCGATCGTTATCTTTTCGGGTCTCACGGCTTATGACACTCAACGAATCCGCTTAATGGCGTCGGAATATAGTGGCTCTGATTCAGATGACGAGAAAAAGGGAGCCATCTTCGGCGCACTTGCTTTGTATCTAGATTTTATCAACCTTTTCTTGAGTCTATTGAGAATTTTTGGACGCAGACGAAATTGATAGAAGTTAATCGAGACATTCGTCTTTTAGATTGGGAGAAGAAATGCTTAATGATGTCAAAACCGTAGCAATTGGAATCGAACCCTTTGCGGAACCCGATAAGCATTTAAGTGACGTCCAAGATATTTTGACTTGGTTCGGATCAGAGATTCTTAAGGTCTACTTTGTTGGCGTTTTAAATCCTGACGATATTGGCTGGCCGAAGGATATTGATGACGAGGCTTGGAGGTCAAAGCTTCAGCAAATGGCAGCCTCTAAGATCCGGGAGAATTTGGAGTTGAATGCGTTCGGCGTAGATTTTGAAGTGAAGATTTTTGTTCAAAAAAACGCGTCCAAATCAGAAAGCGTCGTCAATTTCTTAAAATTTGCTGAAGAAAAAGAAGTTGATTTGCTAGTAGTTCATTCTAACACAAAATCAAATTTAAGAGCCTTACTAGGCAGTTTTTGCTCCAAGCTTATCCACAAATCTCAAATTCCGATTCTTGTAATTCCTTTTGAAGGTCATGTCTCTAAACAATTAATTTCAGTTCTTTTTCCAACCGATTTTTCCGGCCTATCGAAACGAGTTTTTAATTCTGTTGTCCGATGGGCCATCCACTTGAAAGCAAATGTCAATCTCTACCACCGTCTAGCTCGCCCTATAGATGAAATTTTGCAAATCGCCCTACATCCATCTCGTAGCAAAACAGTAATGCCATCAGACATTGTTTTACTTACGGAAGGTGAGATGAAACAGAAATCGAAAGAATGGTTAGATTCGGCAAATCAAGAAAACTCTGCTGTCATTTTTGAGATGAATTCTGAAGGAATAACATTAACAGAAGCGATTTTAGAGCAGGCAAAGCGGCAAAAGGTTCAACTTATTGCGCTGCCCACCCATTCTAGCGAGGTCAATGTTCTTTCACTAGGGAGCGCTGTCAATCATGTACTTCGGACATCGCCAATTCCGGTCCTCATTGTCCCAGTGCCATACATTCACCCAGGAGATTTTCCTCAGTGACGGATTTAAAAATGGGATTGAAGCAGCAAGAGGTCGAAGCACAAGTTCAGAAGTTTGGATTCAACGAATTTGAAGAGCGGAGAGCTTTGGCAATCATCGGCAACTTGCTCAAGATTCTTGGCGACCCTATGGGACTGATGTTGGTCACACTTAGCGTGATTTATTGGGTGCTAGGCGAGCATCAAGACGCGACCATCTTACTTATTGCATATATTCCCATCGTAGGCGTGGACGTACTTCTTGAGCTTCGTTCGCAAAAAGCATTGCGATCTCTAAAACGTACTCTAAAGGCGATGTGCAAAGTCGTCAGAGATGGTAAGAACGTTTCAATTCCTGTAAGAAATCTCGTGCCAGGCGACCTACTTCTGTTGGAGGAGGGGCAAGCAATTCCTGCAGATGGTATATTAGTGCAGTCATCTAATCTTACCATTGATGAGTCTTCTTTGACTGGCGAATCCGTACCTGTTGAAAAGCTCGAAGGCAGCACAGCTCTTTCTGGAACAACCGTGCTGACCGGGAATGGAATTGTCGAAATAGAAAAAACAGGTCTCTCGTCGCAGATTGGCTCAATAGCTAAAGTTCTCAAGGAATTTGAATCTGCGCCAAGTCCACTTCTACGCTCAATCAATAAAGTCGTGAAAATAGCTTTTCTAGTGGCTTTGGCGGTCGCTATCATCGTTTTCACTGAGGGTCTACTGACTTCAAAGGGATTTGCGCCGAGCTTGATCTCAGCACTAACACTCGCCATGGCCGCAATTCCTGAAGAGTTCCCGCTGGTTTTTACCTTGTACTTAAGCCTCGCGGCATATCGCCTTTCCAAAAAGGGAGTGCTTGTTAAATCCCTCCCTGCAGTCGAAGGACTCGGAAGCGTTGACATTATTTGCACAGATAAGACTGGGACTCTGACTGAGGGGAATTTTCGTCTTGAACGAATTTTAAATTTGAAAACCGAGGCTGTCCTCGATGATTCGGAGATGAGAGCGCTGATTTTTTCTTGTGAGACAAAGGCCGTTGATGCGATGGAGGCCTCCATTTTTGAATGGGTTAAAATTAAGAACGAGCCGCTGATCATGCAAGTTCATGAGCAATGGTACCTAGAGTTCGACTACCATTTTGATAACAAAGAAAAATATATGAGTCATGTTTGGCGAGAGAAAAATGGCCAACGTCAAGTTATGGCGATGAAAGGCTCTCTTGAGGGAATTCTAAAACACTGTAAAATTTCGACAGATGAGCGAGATGCTATCCAGGCGGAGGCGAATCGTGAAGCGGAGTCTGGCAGAAGACTACTTGGATTTGCTACTAAAGTGGGTAAATTTAACGGTGTTCGATCAGAAGACGAAGCTTCTGCTAGTTTCCTTGGTATCTTGAGTTTTACGGACCCTGTACGTCCGAGTGTAAGTGAGGCAGTCAGAGTTTGTGTTGAACACGGGATACAAATTAAAATGCTAACGGGCGACCATCTGCTAACGGCCCATTCAATAGCAGATAAAATCAACCTACCGCACGAACACGATCAGCTTTTTACTGGCCCACAATTAGAGATATTGTCTCCAGACGCGCGAGTGCTTGCTTTTACTAAGGGGATTATCTTCGCAAGACTGAAGCCAGAACAAAAACTTCAACTTGTAGCAGCTTTGAAAAAAAATGGTAGTGTCGTCGCGATGACAGGCGACGGAATAAACGATGCGCCCGCGCTAAAACTAGCTGATATTGGCATTAGCATGGGAGATCGGGCCACTGACGTGGCAAGGTCAACTGCGCAAATTATTCTTCTAAAGAATGACTTTGGCGGCATCGTCGCGGCTGTTCTGGAAGGACGTAGAGTTCTCAGAAGCTTGGGTCAGAGTTTTGGATATTTGATAGCCTTTCATATCCCGATCATTGGCCTTGCACTTTTTCAGTCCTTTTTTTTAAAAACATCCATTCTCCTGCCGATTCATATCGTTCTCATGGAACTCATCGTCCATCCTGTATCTGCTTTTGTCTTTGATGAACCTGGCTTAGATATAGGAAAGAAGAAAAGAAATTTTATAGACCGTCGCAGGGTTTTATGGTCCGCTTTTCGAGGAGTTTCATTAACCGCCATTTCGCTGGCCGTATTTTACTTTGCCCCTGGTTCATCCGAAATGCGTCGAAGTCTTTCAGTTATTTCGCTCGTGACAGGTAACATCGGTCTCCTTCTTTCAGAGACGGGCGGGATTTTATCTGCCCTTGGTAACGCCTGGTTATTCAGTCGTTCGTGGGTTGCGTCGCTGGTCTTGCTAGGACTCGCTTCTGCACTTGGATATATTCCCCGCGTAGCCACGCTGTTTTCTTTAGTTCAACCGGGTTTCTATGAATTTGCAGTCGTCAGCACTGTCGGAATTTTTCTGGGATTTCTGTCATCGGCCCCTAAAACAAAGGAAAACGGGACCGCGCAAATTCATTTACTCAATAGGTATTCAACAACATGAGAAAGTTTAACTTTCTTAAGCCAAAAAAGGCGCGCAAGCTCCTTTGGATTGGTTTGGCCCTTTTGTTTTTTGGTTTGTTTGTTAAAATCACTTGGGAACTCCCAGGTCCTTTGCAAAATGATAGTTTTACTGTGACTCTCGAAGACACAGATGGTGACTCTATCGTAAAAACGATAAGTGTTAGTCCAAACGATGAGGATGCGGAATATGATCTCGAGGATTAAATCCAACATTAAAGGAATTTTATTTTTCTTAACTGTGTCCGTTCTGATTCAATCCATTGTAATGATTGGATCTGATGTTTATGCAGATCGGATGAGCGGCCCTACGGAGGCAGATCTAGGGCACTTTTATGTAGTTCTAAAAATCTTCAAAGAGTCCTGTGGTCGCTACCCATTAACTAAAGAGGGCCTCAAAGCTATTAAGACGCCGCCACGGAAATTAAAATGCAAACAATATCCGAAACAGGTGGGTGACATTCAGGTTATGGACGATTATGGTGAGCCTCTAAAATACATCTCTGATGGGAAGACTTATCGTCTAGAGGCTTCTCACGGCTACTTTCTCACTGAAAAATCGCCTCAGCAGGTTAAACAAGTTTGCAGTTGAGAGAGCCCCAGCGAGAAAAGTAGGTGTGGCGTCAAAAGGGGGATTGCCGGTCGCTTACATTCTTATTTATCTCTTCGAGTTCCCGCTTATATTTTTCCAAAGTCTGCTTTTCGTGGGGATCAAGCTCACCCTTCTTGGCGTGTCCTTCAATTCCCAAAATACGTGAATTCAATTCCTGAATGATCTGTTTTCGAGTGTACAGAACGACGGCTTTCTTCAAGATTTGCTTAGATACAATTTCGCCCCTAGAGTTGAACGTCAAGCTTGCGTTGCTAGCCCATCCATCAAAACCCACGCAGTCTTCTCCAATGCAAAAGCTCCTCTCAAAATCCGAAAGCCCGTCGATCTCATGTAACTGAAAGTCGCCTGTGACTTCAATCAGGCCCTTATTTGGGTCAGTCTCGGCAATTTTAGATATTGATTTTATTCTTGGTTTATCGTTTCTGAGTTCGTTCCAATTCGATGCAAAAGGGGGCCTAAAATTCTTGTCGATTTCCCCTGCGTCAGAATATTTTGATAGGAGGGAGTCTTGAAGGACGCCGTCATGAGGAACATTGTCCACCAGGATAAACCCGCCCTGTGACAACTTAAAAGGATAGCATTTTTCGGTGGAGTTACAGTTGGATTGGCACGGGATTTGTTGAATGAGCTTGGCTCCATTCAAAATTTCCACAAAATCGGCCCTGTCTTGATCATTGCATGAACTCTTAGACGATCCCGTTCGAAATGTCTTTGACACTCCCGCCATTCCAACGCTTGAGGAGAAAATCGAAAAAACTAATATTGTTTGATATATTATCGGCTCGACTTGCCTATTCACGGTGACCATCCTTTCTGCACAAATGTTCTATTCCATGTGAATTAAGGCCTAGATAACTGGGGCTGCCGCCACTACTGACCGCAGCCCAGGCGAGTTGTGCCCGGAGCCCGTAGTGCGGTCTTTCGCCGGTTCATTTTATATTGTGGAGGTCGAAAATTTAACTGTCAAGAGAGCTAAAAAGATCGACTTTCAAAGCAGACCTTTACGACTTCAAAAACTGCATTTTTCTTGGATGGCCAGAACGACCGAAAAATTTCACCTCGCCAATTCGAGACAAGCCCTAAAATGGCGCTTCAAATCCAACGATGTTTCCAAACGGATCTTGAATCTGCAAAATGGTTCGTTGGGTTTCTGGCACTCTCAACGGTCCACGGTAAATTTTTCCACCGAGGTCTTCTACCTGCTTCAAAAGGGTATCAATATTGTCGACAAGCCAATAACCCACAGATCCACCTTGCGAGAAAGGGTTTTCAGCATCAGGCACAGTAATATCAAAGCAAGCCCCACAGACCTTAAAAGAAACAAAAAATTCTAAATCCACAATGGGATCTTGATTAAACAATGTCTTGTACCAGTCGCGGCTTTTTCGAATGTCATTTGAGAAAATTCGAATAGTCGAGACTTCTTTAATTTTAATGCCCATGAGTAAATCCTAATGAGCTAGAGTGGCCTGGTCATCATTTAAAGCGAACGTTGTCGAAAGTTTCACTCATTTGGCCCTACCACGATGCTTGGTATGTTGGCCGGTGACAAGGTGCTATCCACAAGTGTCTCCGCTCGGCCTTTGGACGTCTTAGAGATCGGAAAAATTTGTCGAAACAAGTGCAAGATTGACGGCGAGGTTCAAAAGGAAACTTCGCTCAAGATCTTAGAGCATATAAATAAGCTGGGGCGGCAAGACTTGCCGAGCTGTCAGAGCGCAAATGTGGTGCCTTTTCGTAGGCTAAAATGATAGAGGTGATACTGAATAGGGTGATATGAGGTGATATGGCATTTAACGCAAGTTCAATAATGAGTAAAATCAAAAGGATAGGTACCTAATGCCAGAACTTCCAGAGGTTGAAATTGTTAAGCGGAGTTTAGAAAAGATTCTCACTCCTGAAACCATCGTCTTACATGCGGAAGTTAGACGTCCTGATATTCGCTTTCAAATTCCTAAAAACCTGAATGCAAAAATGCAAAATCAAAGAATCATCTCTATTCGTAGGCGCGCCAAATATTTGCTTTTTGAAATGCGCTCGGGATTTTTGTTGAACCATCTTGGGATGACGGGGAGTTGGCGACTTTTGGCTAAGACCCCCAAAAATGCTAAGAGAGAAAAGCTTGGCCCGCATGATCACTTTTGTTTGCATTTATCAAATGGGGAGCAACTTGTTTTTCGCGATCCGCGGCGTTTTGGTATGCTCGATTTCATCGAACCAGGTCAAGAACTCACAAATTTAAGGCTCAAAGATTTAGGACCTGAACCCCTTGATCAAAAATCTTTCACGGTTGATTATTTATTTAAAGTCTCACGGGAGCGTCGAGTGCCAGTTAAGAGCTTTATCATGAATCAGAAAATTGTTGTGGGCGTTGGGAATATTTATGCCTCAGAGGCTTTATTTTTTGCAGGCGTAAGCCCACTTAAAAAGGCTGGACGATTGTCCCTTAAAGAATGCGCCCATTTGGTTGCCTCCATTGGCCGGGTTTTAAATTCTGCCATTGAACAGGGTGGTTCAAGTATTCGTGATTTTGTTAGCGGAGATGGCGTGGTTGGAAATTATCAAAGTCAGTTTGCGGTTTATGGTCGTGATGGTCAAGCTTGCCAGCACTGCAAGGCCCGCCTTAAGTCTAAAGTGATAGTTGGACGAACAAGCTTTTGGTGTCCGCAATGCCAAAAATAAAAGTTCAAAAAAATTTTTAGGCCACCTGTACGAGTGGTCCGCATCGAGCGCGCAATCACCCATCATTTTAGCTGCGCCGGACTACTAGGCCAGATTCAAGCAAGTCGCTATTGCGTGAAAACAAGAAGAATAATATTCTAGAGTCTCCCGTGTTTTTGTGCGCGTTTTGCGAATACTGGTAAAGAAAGTGAGGGTGAAATCAAATGGCTGCATTTAATAAATCCTCAGTCTTAGTTTTAAAGCGTCTGCCAGAAATGAATACGCTTGAAAAAATCATAAAAACTTTAAAAAATCATGCTCGCGTCGAAATCATTGATCATGTTGTTGAGAAGGATATCGAATTTCCTCTTTATGGAATCGTCATCGGAAGTGAAGATCGAAGTGCGCCGACCCTAGCGCTATCTGGGGGTGTGCATGGTTTAGAGCGTATTGGCAGTGAAGTGGTAATTTCGTACTTAAGTACCATCAGTCAGAGCTTAGAATGGGATGAGACCTTGTATGAGAGACTTAAAACCTCTCGTTTGGTATTTATGCCGATCGTAAATCCCGTCGGGATGTTTCTCATGCGCAGATCAAACGGAAATCATGTTGATCTCATGAGAAATTCTCCGGTTGTCGCCGAAGGGGATCCGCCGTTTTTATTAGGTGGCCAAAGAATCAGTCGAAAACTCCCTTGGTATACGGGATCGGTCACAAAAGCCGAAGACATGGAAACCGAAGCAAAGGCCTTGCACCGCTTCTATCACAGAGAGGTGCTGTCAGCGCGTATTTCTTTGAGTGTCGATGTGCATTCGGGATTTGGGACCATTGATCAGTTATGGTTTCCGTATGCAAAGTCCAAACGTCCGCCGCCTCATATCGCTGAAATTCATGCGCTTAAAAATTTGTTTGATCGCACCTACTCGAACCATTTTTATAAACTTGAACCCCAGGCCTATTCGACCCACGGTGATTTGTGGGATTATTTGTACGACGAATCATTAAATCAGACAAACTCTGGTCTTTATATTCCGTGGACTCTGGAGCTTGGGTCGTGGCTGTGGATTCGAAAAAATCCACGCCAATTATTTTCGTCTCTCGGGCCATTTAATCCTCTCAAGCCACATCGTTTGCAACGCATTTTACGACGGCATTTAACGCTCTTTGATTTTTTACATCGCGCTCTGATTTCACCGAGCGCTTGGACAAATCTTGATTCCGCTCATCGCAAACAACATACGAGTGAGGCTATGGATATTTGGTATGCCGCCTAAAATCGAAGTACTTTTTATTTTAATTAGAGGACTTGGCCGTGAGTCTGCTCACTGGGGTGACTTTC
>Ga0207070_1039_pt1 | contig 27966 bp, 28 predicted proteins | sample Alteio_BWMinHeat_92_FD_153591 | JGI IMG/M metagenome (GOLD analysis project Ga0207070, IMG submission 153591) | Enriched cells from forest soil in Barre Woods Harvard Forest LTER site, Petersham, Massachusetts, United States -... | ecosystem: Environmental > Terrestrial > Soil > Temperate forest >...
CATTGTCCTCTACGGCGCCCTGAAGGGCGAATTTGTAAGTGCCGGCGGGAAGGTTGATGGAGTTGGTCCCGGCCAAGTGGTTAGCGGCCTGAATGGCCGAGCGCAGGGAGATATTCCCCATGTTATCCTGGCCTGTCGTAAGATTGGCAGCCACCGTGTCGGCCGTCGTGTTGACATTGAAGACCGCGGGGGCCATGCGGTCTTCAAGTCGTTCCAGGCAAGGAATAAATCGTATGCCCTCGGCGAAAGGCAACCCCCGCAGAGTGGGCGGCTGCGGTTTTCGAAGCAGCGTTGTTCGCCAAAAGTGGAATGACATGATGGCTCCTTCGCATGGGTTGGGAGAAACACAGATTCAAAGTTCGATTCCGGTGCCAGGCCAGGGCGCCCGCCATACGCGCACCCCGGACGGCCGGGCAAGCTTCTTTCTGTCCACGTGCTACTTCAGAATGCCGAGAACAACGACGTCTTTTTCTGTCTTCAGGTCCGGGACGGCGGCGAGCGTTTCGGCTCCGGGCAGATGTTTCGCCGCTATGGCATCCCATTCCAGCTTGCTAATGATTTTGTCCCCAGTCAGCTCCACTTTCCCCGCCTCAATCGTGAAGTTGCCGTCAAACTTAAGGGTCCCGATATCGGGCATGCCCAGGAACGCCGGCGAATCGATAGACTTGCCGTTCACAGACGACGTAAAGGTCTGCGTTCCATACCGTCCTCCGGCGAAGAGGTTTGCTTTATACACTGCTTTCTGTTCCGCATCCAACTCACCCATGAAGTGAAAAAAGCGGCGGTCTTTATCTTTGATATCTTTCGCACCGGCGAAGGACTCCGTGCCGGTGATCGAACCAGACCCTCTCAGTATGTAGCTGTTTTTATTATGGTCGATTGCCTGGCCACTAAAGGCCCAGTCAACTTTGGAATCCTTGGCCGAGAAGAAGTTCGCGACACCCCGGCTTGTGCTCTTTCCACGCGGGTGGGGAGCTTCATGGGGAATCCTGCGGAATGAGTGAACGTCGGCCCGAAAATGCAGGTCAAAAGTCGCCCTTCTTTCTAGGCTCGGACCATGGGAGTTGTCTTCCTGCGTATACCGAAATTGCCCTCGCCATTCAGTCAAGGGAACCGTGTTGCTGTGCCGACCATCCACTTCGACCACCACCGGCCCCGCAGACCCCGGGCCGGAAGAAGGCAAGGCGAGCTTTACTGAGGAGGCTTCCCAGCTCTTGACGGTCACGAGGTGACCATTAATCTTCACTTTGCCTTGCTTGGCGCCGAAGTAGCCCAGCAGATGCAGTTCATCCTTGTCCTCAAATACTGTCATCTGTCCGATGCTGGGCCGCAGGCCGGCAAACGTATGACCGCTTTTGTGGTAGATAGCTAGCAAACTGGTGTCCCTTTCGCGTTTGAGCTTGCTGGTGGCAAAGGGATCTTGCGGCATGTCTGGATGGACCTGGTCCAGCGGCGGTTCTTCTGGCCCGGAGGGAAGACCGAGCGTGGTGTCATAATTGCGCCGGCGCATGTCCAGATAGACGGCGCCGAAATCAAACGACCGCTGCTTCGGATGCTCGGCCACGTACTGATTGCCCGCCAACAACCTGTCAAACAAGAAGGCCGAGGCGCGGAAGGCCGACTCCGGATGGGTATTTCCCAGCCAGCCAATATAGACCGATGCGCCTTTGTCAAAACAGGCGTCGCGCATGGTGTTGTTCGGCCCGGTGACCTCGGCGTCTTCGTCCTCGCGAGGGACGCAGCCAGCGGTGTTGCAGCCATTCGCGAAAACCACGGCGTGGTCCGCGAAGGAGACGTACTTTCTGACAAATCCGGAAGTGACGGCATACCACGGCCGCTTCCCCGTGCCATGAATGAACGAGTAAACCAGCCGGCATTTATCCAGGTCGTCCTCGTACAATGCTTCATGTTTGTGAGCTGGTCGGGTGCTGGTAGCGAGGTTGATTTCTTCTTCTTGGCCAACGTACAGGGGCCAGTGACCTCCGTGCGTGTCGATCAAGAACACACCGTCGCCGCTCATCGCTTTTAGAACTTCCAGGCTGGCGTCGCCGCGGGTCGCCTTATAACCGGCCGCTTCCAGCCACTTCAAGAGTTGAGGCGGTGGCAGATATTGCTTGTCAAAGTCGTTATCCTCCATCGCCCGGTGAGTGAGAATCCGCACTTGACCCGAGGCCGGCATCATGAACTTGCCCTTCGCATCGCTCTGGGAATAGCCAGGCGGCGCACCGCCCAATCCAATCGCCCCGCCGCCTGACCCACGAAGGCGCCTGCCCTTGGCGTCTTGTGACCAGAGCAAACCCACTACCCGGCCGTCCCTGAATCGCGCCCAAACCGAGCCACTCTTTGAAATCCCTGATGCCGCATATTCGGGACGCCCTCGCAACCAACTCAACATCGCCTGATTGTCGGCGCTGCGTTCCTTGCCGGCCAAGGAGTCGAATTTCACTCCAAGCTCCTCCAGGGCAGCCAGCCGCTCTGGGATGGAGAGTTTCTTTTTTTTCTCGCCCGCGGGAGACGCTGGTTTTTCCTCGACTTCGGCCACCGGAGGATTCTCCGGAGCGGGCTTCTCGCTGCTGCCGCACGAAATGATCCCGAACGAAAACGTCCCAACTAGAAGAAGCAAGAACCGACTTTTGGCCATATTCATGGCGGAGATCCCTTTTGAGAGCGGCCTTGGCGAAAAAACCACAAAAATCCCGCCGGTACACAACCAGAAAGCGCTGCGTGAAGGTGTCATGTCCTTCTCCTTGAATGGAATGCCCGCCATTACGCTCCACACTCCACCGGGGGGGGGAGGAACTGGGTCTGACTCAACGGGCTTCCGCGGGGAGCGCTTTGATGATTTGCACAGCCGCTCGGCCGGGTCCCGGCTGGGGATAGCCCTTGCCGGCGTAAACCTTGTTGCCGGTGTTCTCGCAACTGATCGTGAAGTAGGCGACGCCGCTCAGCGCGGGAGTCCAATCGATCGTTGCGGTTTGCGCGTCGGGAGGATTGGCGGTGATATTGAAAACTTTTCGGCTCACCTCAACCTGATCGTCGTCATAAACCGTCAGAGTGTAGGTGGCCTTGTTGTTTTCGGGGAAGAAATCATTTTCGACACAATAAAGCGGTTTTTGAGCTGCCACGGAGACGCGTAGCGGATCGCCTTTATTGACCTTGGCCTTGAAGAACGACACCTCCTGGAGCTTGATATCACTGTTGGCCAGACCCGGTATGGTCAGTTCGCCGGCTTGGCCGAAGCCGTTGCCGGCGGCGGCCTTGAGCCGCGGCAGTGACGCTGGCCCTTCGCCCGCCGAAGACACGTCCCCCGCCAATTTCAGCGTCAGCGTGTAAGCGGACGGGGCTACCTGAGCGTTTTCCGGATAAACAAAACCATGCTTGCCTTTCGGATTGTGCGTATCGGAGGCGGCCACGGCCACATAAGCCAGCGTGTCCTCGGGCGCCTGCCAGAGTGCTTTCCAGGTTTGCAATTGATTCGGGTTGCCAGGAACATCGATCTTCTCGCGCGCCACCATGACCAGATCATGGTCATAAATGGAAATGCTGAAAGTTTGGATGTCGTTTTTATCCTGAGGATTGTGGACGCGGTAGGGCGCTTTTTGAACCTTGCCAATGGCCCGCAACTCCTGGCCTTTGCGAACGAGAATCTGATAATAGTGCGCCCCCATAAAGGACAGGTGGCCTTGGAGATCGCCCGGTTCGATGCGGGGGGCATCGTGGAAGAAGGTCCCCGGGCTGGCCTTCTTTCCTTCCAACACCACTTTGCGATCTTGGCGCGGCGGTGGAGCGGCCTCCACCAGTTTTTCTTCCAACCCTTTGAGAACTTCGGTGAGACCTTTGGCGGATCGGGCGTCGTAGTATTTTCCTTTGCCCGCCCGGGCAATTTCCTTCACCGCCTCCAGCTCCTTGGGATCGACATCGAAGCCGATGATGTGGAGTCCGAAGGCGAGGTTCAACTCCCGGGACAACCGCGCGGCCTCCGCGGACGGATCGCCATGACAGGTTTCCATGCCATCGGTGATGAGGATCAATCCACAAGCCGCCTTGTTCTTGGCTAACTCCTGTCCGGCGATTTGCAGTGACCGGGCAATCGGCGTGTGACCGACCGGTTGCAGAGTCTTGATGAAATCCTTCAGTTCCGCTTTGCCGGCATCGTCAATCTCGGAGAGGGGACGAACCACCTTGATCGCCTTGCATTCCAGCTTGGCGTCATGGCCATAGACCAGAAACGTCAAGCGCCGGCCGTTAGGGACCTTCGCGATCAAGTCGGCGACGACGCGCTTAGCCACCTCCATCTTGGTGGACCCTTCACGGGTCTTGTCGATCATGCTGCCGGAGCAATCGAGGATGATGGCGAAGTCCGTGATGTCGTGGCTGGATTTCGCCGCGATGCGTTTTCCTGCCAGGGCTTGGAGCAGTTTTTCGCTGGCCCCGGCTTTCTTCAGCTCGTCCACTTGCGGTGCGTCCAGCGTAAAGATTGTTGGAGATTGTTCCAGCCGCTCGAGGATTTTTTGTTCGGAAGTCTTATTCTCCAGGAGCTTCAACACATCTTGATAAGTGATCGGCCGGGAGTCCGATCGGGCAGCCCGGGACGGATCGTCCTGGGCGTAACTGAGCCCAGGCATGAAAACCAGAAGAGTCAACGCGATAGAAGCACAGGTCCTGGTAAACGTCCCCATAACAGTCTCCTTATGCTGGAAGGATTGATCCATTTGAAGCGCGGCGCGGAGTCTCCCGGACAGGCCGATCCTTATTCCTTGTTTCAACAATTGTCTCTACCAGCTAAGACACGAAACGCGTTCCAACCGGGCCGCGAAAAAAAGATCATCGGGTGTCGGGTGTCGGGAAGCGTGAAAAATTCATTTCTGTCCGATGCCCGACCCGGGACCCGTGATACCCGATACCCGACACCCGATACCCTGGTTCCGTGTTCGACCCGTGTTCATCCGTGGCTGTGATCTGGCTGGTCTGCGAATTGTGCTTGTAAAGAAGGGTTTCTTACGGACGAATGAGCGCGGCCGCCTCGGCCCGGAAGCGGCCCAGCTCTTCGTTTTTCCGCTGATATTTGTCCATCCATTTTGCCGCCCGATCGAACCACTGGTGAGCCTGCGCCGGATCGCCCAGCCGACCATAGGACATGGCCAGGAAGAACCAATCACCAGCATTACCCCCGCCGGCGTAAATTTCCATGGACTTTTCCAAGGCCGTGACCGAGGCTTTCCAATTCCCGGCGCGGTATTGGGCTTGGCCCAGCGCCCGCCAGCAATACCAGGCCTGAGGAGCTTGATTCGCCGCCTTCTGGGCCAGGTCAACCGCCTGGCAGGGATCGCGGAACTGAGAGTCAGGACAGACGGCGAGAAAGCGGGCCAGATGATAAAGCAGATCGTGTCGATGGGGACCGAGCTCAAGAGCTCGTCGGAATGCTTGGACCGCCTGGTGGAAGGCTTCCTCGGCCTCGGCGGAGCGATCGGCCGCCCTTAACCAATTACCGCGATCACTTTGAATGCGGGCCAACTCCAATTGGTAATCGGCCTTGTCGGGGAAAAGAGCCGTCAGCGGTTTCTGCTGGGCCAAAGCTTCGAGGTAGGATGCTTCGACGGCGGTGCTCTGCCCGGTATCGCGGAACAAATTGGCCAAAAAGTGATGACTGATTGCCAGATTATAATGTAGGCCGGTATCCGTTGGGCTTTGAGCCAGCAATTTATTGTGCAGGTCGATGGCTTGGTCGATGTTTTCCTTCGCTTCGCCGGACCGGCCCATGGCTGCGAGCACGGCAGCCAAGTGACGATATATAATCGCTAACTCTCCTGGGTTTCGGACCGCGTCCTGTTCGGCATTTCGTATCTGCTGGCGGTAGATCTTTTCCGCTTCCTCGAACTGACCTGTTTGGGCAAGCAGCATCCCCAGATGGGTTAGACTGCGATTCCGTTGGCTTTGGGCCTGTTCGTCTTTGGGATCGAGGAGTTTCAAGGCTCGGCGAAAGGCCTGCTCCGCCTCGCGTGGTCGACCCGTGGTTTCCAGCAGCACGCCGATAGAATTGTGAATCCAGCCCTGAGACAACCGATAACCGGCGTTGTTGGGATCATCCTTCGCCAACTGTTCATAGACATTCAAGGCATTCGGGTAAGATTCTTCCGCTTCCTTGAAGCGATCCGTGATCCATAACAAATAACCCAGATCGTGCAGGGTTTTGGCCAGGTTCGCCCGATAGTTAACCTCATGAGGGTGATCGTCGGCAATCAAGTCTTTCCAGAGCCCTAGTGCCCGTCGAAAGAGTCGTTCGGCGTCGTTATAACGGCCGGGGTCGCTGCGAAGAAGTTCCCCCAGGTCCGCCGAGCAAGAAGCCAACCCATATCGATAATTGACCGCTTGCGGACTTTCCGAATGAAGTTTGGAAAACAGTGTCAGCGCACGCCGGTAGGCACTCTCCGCCTGTTCCACCTTACCGAGCGCCGCATTGATGGATGCCAGGCGTGCGTAGGCCTGGGCCATGTCGGGTTGAGTTGTGGAATCGGTATTATTCTTTTGAAAGTTCTCCAAGAATTGCCGGGCGTCTTCGAGGATCTTTCGGCGAACCGGTTCCATCTTCGGCGTCCCGGCCAACTCTTGAGTGCTGAGCGGCGCGAGCATCCGATCCAGGGCATTGAGGGCATTCTGAAAGTTCGCCTGGGCCCGCTGGCGGTTCCGTTCCGCCGTTTCAAAATTGGCCTTCGCTTCTCGCAAGGCGTCTTGAGTTCGATTCTTCTCTTGGTTAATCAACAAGATCGCGACCACCAATCCTGCCATCGCCAAGACCATGGTCAGGGCGACGGCGATCGAGGTCGTGACGAGTACGGGCCTATGTCGCCGCGACCATTTTTTCGCTCTGAGGGCCAGGGTGGGCGGTTTGGCCAGGATCGGCTTGTCCTCAAGGAACCGGCGTAGATCGTCGGCCAAATCCTTGGCAGCGCCGTAGCGTTCTTCGGGCTTCTTCTCCATCGCCTTGCGGACGATGGTTTCCAACTCCGCGGGGATGGCGCTGTTGATTTGGCGGGCGAGCACTGCCTCCTCGGAGGCGATCTGCGCCAGCAGCTCTTCGCGGTTGCTTCCGCCGAAGGCCGGTTTCAGCGTCAACAACTCGTACAGCGTGGTCCCCAGCGAATAAATGTCCGTGCGATGGTCGCCGGGAATCCATTTGCCGACAGCCTGCTCGGGACTCATGTACCGAAGGGTTCCCAAAAGATCGCCGGACAAAGTGAGCCCGGCATCCGTGTGGAATCGGGCCAGACCGAAGTCGGTGATCCAGAGCTTACCCCAGCGATCCACCAATAGATTGGCCGGCTTGATGTCTCGGTGAACGACTCCAACCTGATGAGCGTGATCAAGAGCTTCCGCGGCCTGCAAGCCCAGATTGGCTACGGTGCGGAAGAATGACGATGGAGGACCGAGGATCGACGATCGAGGATGGACGTGAGGCGTATCGCTTACCTGGCCACGGACTTTTTCGGTGGTGGCTTCGTTGGCCTGTGGCGTTTGCCCTTGTCTAAATTCTCGATCCTCAATCCTCGATCCTCGATCTTCAATTCTCGATCCTCCTTCTTCCTCGAGGCCGGCTTCCTGTCTCAGCTGGCGGATCATGGCGGCCAACGTCTGCCCCTCGATATACTGCATGGCATAGAAGTGCACTCCGCGCTCGCAGCCGACGCCGAAGACCGGGACAATGTTGGTATGGTGCAAGTGGGCGGCGGCTTGGGCCTCATTCTTGAAACGCTGGAGATGTCGGGCATCGAGCGCGGCCGCGAATGGCAACACTTTCAGAGCCACGCGCCGGCCCAGGGAAAGCTGCTGCGCCTCGTAAACCACTCCCATCCCGCCGCGGCCGATTTCTCGAATGATGCGAAAATCTCCCAGCGGAGTCGCGGTCGTCAGCTCGCTGGTAATCACGGACAAGGCCTTGCCTGGGTCAGCGGCCTGTTGCTCCAGTCTCGGAGCCGCCTGCTCCACGAATTCCAAACCGTCCAAACATTTGGCCAAAGCTTCGGCCACGGGGGCATGACGGGCCAGAAACAGCAACCGGTCCGGCTTCTCACCCGCTTCCACTTGGGCGAGATATTCATCCAAGGCTTGGATCACTCGTGGGTCGTCTTGGCCCACCGAATCCGGGGGCAGGGAGTGAGTCAGGGAGCAGGAGTCAGGATTCAGGAGGACGCGGTCAGGACTCATGCCCAGCGCCGGAGTCCTGACTCCTGATCCCTGACCCCTGATTCCTGATTCTGGTTGGTTCATGACAAGTCTGCCGACAAATCACGCAATTGGCCCAAGGCCCGGGCCCAAAGCTTTTTCACACTGTTCACCGTCCGTCCCATCCGAGATGCGACCTGGGGGAAACTCAATCCTTCCAGATGGCGCAAGATCATCACTTCACGATAGTCTTCGGGTAGGCGTCCAAGCATCTCGGCCAAGACTACTGCCTGCTCACGACGAGAGGCCCGCTGGCTGGGCGAGCTTCCCGGCGCCATCAGACCTTGGTGCAAAGCCTGGGAGGACTGATCGAGTTCGGCCGCCAGCTCGCGCTCCAGGCGTAAATTCCGGCGTTGAGTTCGGTAATGACGCCGCACGGAATTCGCCAAAGTCGTGGCGAGTATCTGACGCAACCAGCCTAGCAGCTCCTCTTCGGTGGTGCCATAAAACTGGCCGAAATGTCGATGGGCTTTGAGAAACGTTTCCTGGACCAGGTCGGAGGCGTCGAGCCGGGCCTGAAGCCGGCGGTTCATTTGCAAGCGAGCTAACAGACCTAAATAGCGACGATACAATTCCAGAAGTTGGCCCAGGCCCGGACCGCTGCCCGCTTTGGCCAAACGCAATAATTGCTCAGGATCCGGTTCCGACAAGGTGCGCACTCCCATTCTCCCCTTATAAGGTAGACACGGAATCTATTCAAACCGGGCCGGAAAAATAAATCTTTCGCAGATGATTCAGCATGTTTCTCGGATTGCAGAACTTCGCCAGCCATTTCCCAAAATAGGAAGTAGATTTAAGCAGATGCCTGCGACCATGAAGTGGGGTAAGCAGTGCTATCATGAAGCGGTCTGCGCTTGTTCCGATCCTTTCGGTTTTCATCTGCGGGTGGCTTCTCGGCTTTTCTGCTCCTGGTTATCGCCGCACCCTGCCGCCCTAAGTCGACAAGGTTATCACCTGATTCACTGGACCGAAGGGGGCCTGGCTTACTGGGCCATCTCCGATCTGAACGAAAAAGAGCTGGAAGGGGTCGGGCAGCTGGTTCGGAAGTAACATCAGTAGGTGGAATGAATTGGCCAGCCCGACGCGCTAGCAAAGGTCGCCCTTGCTAGCGCGTCGGGCTGGCCGATTGTGCAACCGTGCGGGCGCGAAACGTAAACGAGGGGACACCGAAAGAACTCGCGCTAGGATCATCCTGTTACCACTTGAAGTAATCTTGCCCAAAAACCAAGGTGCCGCCGAAATGAGCGGCCAAACCAATCAAACCCGCCCCAAGAAAAAGAACGATGCGAAACGTTTTGCTCCGATGCCGAGCGCGGGCGTCGCACTCGGACAAGATCACCGTTCCAAGGCTCCAGACGGCAGCGGACGTGCCCAACCATCGATGGAGAAAAAGGATTTGCCGAGGTCCGGCCGCGCTGAAGGCCGCGTGGAGCCAGCCTAGCCCCGCTGCCGACACAGCGCCTGCGGCCCCCAACAAAACACAAAACCGGACGATCGATGACGGCGTCCGTTCTTTGCGCCACATCGATAAAAGCTCCGCGAACACTGCTTCCAGGAACAGCGCAATCGGGAAGTGGACTACCAGTACGTGGAACTTGCCTATCCAACGAACCAGGCGGGCTAGGAAGGACAATTCTTTCTGTCCAGAAGCCTTGGCCACGCTATCATTCGGAGTTGCTTGGGGGAAAGTTGGCGCGCTCTCATCCTCGGGCGGCCGAGCCCCCGATTCGATCCAGGCGTGAATGGTTTCTTTCTCTTTGTCGGTCAAGGGGCCAGCCCTGGCCGTGGGAGACGGCATGTCATTTCCCTGGATCGCCGCCCGCGACTGGGCAAGAGTGCTGGACGAGATGGAACATAATGCCAGCGTCCCAACAAAAATCAGCAGAAAAGATCGGAGCCGCCGGGACCAAGGCAATGGCCACCGGGAACGCACATCGACTTGCCAGACTCTCGAGAGTGAGATTTTCATGACTGTTTCCTGATTATGAAAAATGCCGACGGCCGCCTGAGGAGGACGGCCGCCGGTTCACCGGGGGAAGGGCGGTAGACGAAACGCTCAAACCCGTAATCACTTATCCATCTTTCGCCGCTCCATCTAACGTCGCATCCACAATGGCGAGGGCGCCTCGGTTTTCCTTGTAGTCCACGCGGGACAGGCCCAGCATGCCGCGCAGCTTGTCGGCCGCGACGTTCTTGATCGGTCCCGGCGAAGCCGCCTGGCCCGGTTCGGGTTGCGGGAAAGCGGTCGAACGAGCCGTGTGGAAGGTCGCGTTCCCTTCCACTTTCTGCATGATCTGGTGAATGTGGCCGTTAAGCACCGTGACCGAGCCGAATCGCTTGAGGTACCCCAGGGCCTGTTCGCTGTCCTCCGTGCCCCAGCCCCACTTTGCGTAGACAGTCCAAAGCGGCACATGAGCATAAACGACCATCGGGGTGCTGTCGGCCTTGCCGGCGAGATCGCGTTTCAGCCAATCCAATTGGTCTGTCCCCAGCGTGCCCAAGCCGCCCGGCTTTAGATTGGCCACGTTGACCAGGCCGACGAAATGCACCCCCTTGTGATCGAAGCTGTGCCAGCCGAGCCCACGCGTGCCCTTGCCGTAACGGTCCAAATACTGCTTGCCGTCGTCGCTAAACACGTCGTGCTCGCCGGGGACGTAGACGACCCGACCCACTTTGGCGCTTTTCAGCACTTCATTGACCGTGTCGAACTCATCCGGTTTGGAAAGATGCGTGAGGTCCCCAGTATGAATCAACAACTCGGGTTGCGCGGGCAGGGCGTTGATCCGGTCCACGGTGGCTCGCAACGTGCCGACTACGTCTTTGTTGGGTTCTTTGGAGAAGCCGATGTGGCTGTCGCTGATCTGCACGAACGTGAAGTCACCTTTCTTGGTCTGGCCGGAATCCTGGCCGAATACCCGGGAGGACAGGACTCCCCCGGTGACTGTCCAGGCGATGCCCGTGCCCACCCAGGCCATGCACTCCAAAAAGCCGCGGCGGTCGATGCCGTCGTGATGATGATCGTGAACAATACGTTTGGTCATGAAAAACTCCTTAAGCAAATAGGGTTTGAGAGACTACTTGACGATGACCTGGGCGGTCATTTTGGGATGGACGGCGCAGAAATAGTCGTAGGTGCCCGGTGTAGTGAATACGAAAGAGAACTTTTGATCGGTATCGAGCGTGCCCGAGTCGAAAGCCCGAGGCTTGACGCTGCTGGTCGCGGTGTGGGGCACGTCGTCGTGGTTGATCCAGGTCACCTTGGTACCCGGGTTGATCGTGAGCTTGGGCGGATCGAACGTGAAATTGTCGATGACGACTTCGGTCGAAGGTGCCATGACCTCCGCGCTCCGGGCCGGCTTCTGGGACTTCTTTTCATGGCCCATGTCCATGGCGCCGTGGGATGCCTTTTCTTCCTTGGCTTCCTGCTCGGTCGTTTCACCGGAACTCCAGCCACAACCCGCCAACAATAAACTGCACAGTCCCATCCCCAGGATGGGCGCGATTAGCCTCGATCGGTGTCTCATTTTTTCTCCGGTTTGTTAGGGTCGAAACATCGAATCATTCAATTGCACTCGGGTACCTATACCGACTCATCGTGGTAAATATTCCCGAGAGCGAGCTGATTTTTCCGACTGGATTGACTTTCTAGCCCCTCGAATCGTGCCGGCTCGACTGCTGTGCCGGGCGGCAGGGCTTCAGGGTTCAGCAAGATGCGTCGATTTTTCACTTGGACGCGGTAGGTGGCGATCTTCTCGCTGAAGGGCGGCGGCGACCGGCCATCCTGGGGTCGGTACTCCCAACCATGCCACGGGCACGTGATGCAGCCGTCAATGATTTTTCCTTCACCGAGGGGTCCGCCTTGATGGGCGCAGACGTTGGTGACTGCGGAAATTCGGTCGTTGTAACGGAATATCGCAACACGCTCTTGATTAGCCAGGCATACGGTCAGGGCGTGGTTGTGCGGGATCTCATCCACCGAGCCGACATCAAGCCAAGTTTCGCTGTTGCCACCCTGGGTGGCGGCCAATCCCCACATGTCGCGCCGTCGCTCGCGGAGGCCGGCCGCCAGTTGTAGGGAGCCGACTGTTATAACGCCCAGCCCCAACAGACCGGGCCCAAGCAAGCCGGGGTCCCCCTGCAACGCCCCCAGTGCCACGTGCATCACCAGCAGGCCATAGGCCGGGTAGACCAGCATGTGCAGCCCCTTCCATACGCCCGGAGAAAGGTTCTTGAGCCAGAAGTCGTGGCTGGTCGCCGCCATCAGAAAGAGAATCACCAGAGCCGCCAGCCCAAGCGTCTCGAACGGAAAGGCGGTCAGCCCGTACTTGCTGTCGCCGGTAAACAATGCGACGACAGGCTTGAATCGGCCAAATCCGCGATAGTGGCCAATGGCTAGGACGCCATGGGCCAATGCCACGAGAAACGTGGCTACCCCCAAGTGACGACGGTTGGAGAGCAGCAGCAGAAAGCGCTGGTCAAAGCGGGCCAAGGGCCCGATGCACAGCACGACGTGCAGCAGGACAATGGCGCACGTTCCGAAGGCTCGTATCAGAAGCACGGGCTCCGGGATCGGCGCGCTTCCGGTCCCAATTCCCCTGCCTACGAGCACGAACCCGGCCAGATATAGAATAATCCCTGCTGTCATGACAACGTCATAGGTGCACCGGGCGCGAGTCCACTTGATGGCGGAATACTTGGCGCTCAAGGTTGTGCTCCCCTACGCAGCACGACGCTAAGGACAAGGCCGGCTAGGACCACGGGGGCCAGCAGCAACCAAAGCCACAAGTGCCAACGGCGATGCGAGCGCGTCACGCGTTTTCTCCCTGCCAGGAAATCTTCAACCACCGAACAGCCAGCAGCGGCCAGAACACCATTGTTCCCGGCAGGATGAGCAACCGAAACGTGATTGAAGTTCCACGGGCGGCGTCGTCCAATCGGCCCACGCCGATAGCCACAAACGCCACGCCGAACAGCAGGCCGCATGTGAGGTAGACTAGGATGAGGTCCAGAAGGGTTTCTCCAATCAGCATGCGCATGGTCCTTTTGGATGGCCGGCGGGCTGTTTACCCACTGACCAAGAGTCCCATTCCATGAGACGTTGGCACACCCACTCCGACCGACAGAAATCAAAAACTGCTCGGCGCTGCGATCAATTTCACGGCAAGGAGGCTCAGCGGCAACCCAACTGGCAGGAGAAGGAGTGTGGACATCATCAGGACGCCCGGGAGCAGGAGAATAGCTCCTAGCAGCTTGCGGCCCTCGAAGGCCAGCGTTCGCAGGACAAAGAGCTCGATCCCGGAGTCCCCGGGCTTCGGTCCGCCGCGGTATTCCGAAGCCGTGGTCGCCGGGCGAGATGATTTGATGATAGTACGGTTGCCATGATTTGCCTCCGAACAAACGTCACAACCCTGCCAGTATGGTTTGTTGCTCAGGCCTGCCTGCCTCCCACGAGGATGGCTCCGTGGTCCCGTTTTCATGTCGCTGCCACCATTCCTCAGCTTTTTCTGGAGTCCATGGACTGTTCGTCTCGCATGCCGCAAAGGCTTGTTCCAAAGCTACCGCGTCCTGATAACGACGGTTCGGGTCTTTTTCCAAACAACGCAGGATGACGCTTTGAAGGTCGGCGGGCGCCGCTTCTTGGAACTCATCACTAGGAACGAGCGGTTCATAAGCATGAGCGTGAAGCATTTGCAGCGTTGACAGCCGGTCGAAGGGCAGCTTGCCGGTCATCAAGTAATAAGCGACGGCGCCGACGTTGTAAATGTCGCTGCGCGCGTCGAGTTGGCGTCGGCCGGCGGCCTGCTCCGGCGACATGAAGGCGGGCGAGCCGGGGAACGTGCCCTCTCGCGTAACCCGGATGGAGTCACTTGCCGTGAAGGTTTTTACCAGGCCAAAATCGAGCAGTTTGGCCACGTCATAGATCTTGCCACGCTCGCAGGCAATGATGTTGCTCGGCTTGATATCACGATGAATGAGGCCGATGCCGTGGGCTTCGCGCAGGGCTTGACACACCTGCCGGAGCAGGTGGATGGCTCGCCCGGGCGGCATGGGACCATGGTTTTCGACAAGATCCTCCAGATTCATTCCCGGCAGGTATTCCATGACATAATAAAAGATGCCATCCTCGGTCCGACCGTAGTCGAAGACCTCAATCGTGTTCCAATGGGTTAAGGTTGCGGTCGCTTGGACTTCACGCTCAAAACGCAATAGGGTCTGAGGATCGCCGACCTGATCGGGGCGAATTAACTTGATGGCGCACGGCCGGCGCAGCAGGACATGTTCGGCCAGATAGACCGTCCCCTGGCCGCCGGAGCCTAGAATCTGTTTAAGCCGATATTGACCGAGGCGCTGGGCCTCGTGGGCCTTCATGTGCAGCTCGCGGATCTTATGGCAGCCGAAGGTCGCGATAGCCAAGGCGATGACCATCCAGACGCCTGTCTCCGGAAGGGCGGATAGCACATAGGCCGACCTGGTCTGGTCCATTTGACCGCCGACGATTATTAGGATCTCCGGAAACAACGCCAGGCTGCCCGCAATGGCCGCACATCGCTGCCAAGTGTTGGGGATGAATGCGCCGTAGACCACAATCATCAGGAACCAACGCAAGGCTGCGGCTTTGCCGACCAGCCGAAATATCAGCGCCTCGTTTCCCGGAACGACGGCCCGAAGCAGCGCGCCGTCCTGATAGGTATCCAACTGTAACCAACCGAAGAACACCGCGATCGAGCCGAAGATCGTCAGTTCGATGATTCGCAATGTGTTCACGGAGAGCGTCTGCCGACTCCACAGCAATGCCGAGGCGACCACCATCACGGCAATTACGCCACCGCATAAAAGCAGGAAGACTGACCGATGGTCGGAAACGCCTCCTGTCAGCAGCAATAGTTGACACAAAAAACAGAAGGCCAACCCGACGATGATGATCGAGATGGCGAGCCGCAGGCGCACGCGGAGCAGACACGCCATCTCATGCCTGAACCCGAACCCCGAACCAGCCACGAGCCGGCAACTGACCTTACGCGACACGGGGCCACTCACTGGTGAGTCAGGGCCCATCGGAAAGACGGCTGTCATTACTTATTCCTCCGATTCCGAAGCGAGGATCGCGCGCCTAATAACCGAAGCCGAAAGGAAAGTAGCCGTAATCATGGCACTGCGACTTGCCTTTCTTGGCTTCCTGCTCGGTCGTTTCACCGGAACTCCAGCCATAACCCGCCAACAATAAACTGCACAGTCCATCCCCAGGATGGACGCGATTAGCCTTGGTCCGTTTCTCAGTTGTCCTCCATTGGTAAAGTTCGAACCATGAATCTTCGAATCGCCAGTGGGAGCTTATACCGCCTCATCCCGGCAAATATTCCCGAAGGGGACAGGATTTTTCCGACTGGATTGGCTTTCTGGTCCCTCGAATCGTGCCGGCTCGACTACAGTGCCGGGCGGCAGCGCTTTTACCGCCCAACAGAGCAAACGTTTCCATGAGACTTTGGCACATCCGCTTCGACCGACAAAAATTGAAAAGAGGGTCGGACGAAAGCATCGTCCATGCGCTTCCGTTGCGACCCCTGGACGCATTCTGGAGTTGTCACTCTGGGAATCTCCTATTTTGCCGCACTGACGGTTGGATCTATGGTAAAGCGCACGTGGACCGCCTCCTCGGAGCGCAGTCGTTCGTCGGGATTGAGTAGACGTAAATGGACGGGCACGAGTGCATTCTTTGAGTCCACAGCAATTCCTACAAAGACCACTCGTCCCGTGCCGAACACGTCGTTGCGTCCTTTCTTCTTGACGTCGCCGGTCTGCCCGACCCTGACTTGCTCCACCTGTTCCAAGGTTAGCGCGCAGTGCACGTCGATCTCCCGCAGGTCCAGAATTTCGCCCCAGACTGTCGTGCCGGGCCGGGAGACCATCCCCGGATGGACGTTCAGCCAACTCACCACCCCGTCGATCTGGGCTACGACCTCATAGTGCTCCAGTTCGGCCCTGGCCGAGTCTAACAATGCCTTGGCAGCCCGCTCGACCTTCTCGGCCTTGAGCGCTGCCACCCGGCTCTCGTAGTAGCTCTGTTCGGGCAGGGCCCCCGTCCGATACGCCTTTTCGGCCGCCGCCAGGTGGCGGCGGGTCTCCTGCAAAACGAGACCGGCGCATTCCAACGCCGCCTGCTTCGCCCGCACGTCCGCCTTCGACTCATCATCGTCGAGTTTGACCAGGGCTTGGCCTTTCTTCACTCGGCTGCCTGGTTCGACCAGTACCTCCGTCACCGGATGCAATGGGACGGGTGCGATCGAGCACTTTCGGCTCAGCATACATTGGGTCCGGCCGGCAACCTCGACTACAAGCGTTCCGGGTGCAACCGGCTCCTGCCCCTCTGCCTTGCTCGGGGAAGGGAATGAAACCACAAGGAACGCTAATACCTCAGCACCGAGCCACAAGAATCGCCGAAACATGACTTTCCTCCTCTCCTTCGACCTGGACGCGATTTAGGTTGATCTAATCTGCCAAGGTCCATTTCAATCGCCTTGAGCAGCACGCGCTTGCTCCTTGTGCCAGGCGACGGGCCGTTATGGATTGTTCGGCGCGGCGATCAGCGCCAGGGCGAAGAGCGCTACCGGCAACCCAATGGGCAGGAGAAGGAGCGTGGACATCATCAGGACGCTCAAGAGCAGGAGCACGGCGCCCAGCAGCCTTCGACCCTCGAAGGCCAGCGTTCGCACGACCGAAGGGCTCCGCCCCCCTGTGCATGAGCCGAGGTCCGCGGCAGCGTTCCGAAGTTGCGCGGGTAAAGCTGGATGATGGGATGATAGAACGGTTGCCATCACATTCTCCCAGCAGACAAACACGTCCGTCCATGAACAGGTTGCTGTTTGGTTAACGGTTATAACTCGATCTCAATCACCCTCAATTCCCTGTACCTATTCATCCAAGTAAATATTCCCAACCCGGAGTTTCCCCTCTTGAGCCTTTTTTTTGTAACCTTTCAGAAGCATGGACATCCAAAAGAACAGGCATGGCGCGCATTTGCGTTAGTCGTGGACAGGAGACCGAAGCATGAAAAGCTTGAGAATCTTGGCTCTGGTAGGAGTCATGACGGCGGTGACATCAGTGATGTTGGCAAAGGCGGGCGGCGAGCAGCCGGTGGCCATGAGCGTCCCGGCCCCGGAATTCGAGAAAGCCGATGAATGGATCAACTCCAAGCCGCTGCAACTCAAGGACCTCCGCGGCCAGGTGGTGGCCCTCCACTTTTGGACCTTCGGCTGAATCAACTGCATCCGCAATTACCCGTGGTACGCGGGCTGGCACAAGGATTTTTCCAAAAAGGGACTGACGGTCATCGGCATTCACTCTCCCGAAACGGAGGGCGAGCACAAAATCGAAACCGTCCGCCGCAAGGTCAAAGACAATGACATGAAGTATCCCGTCGTTGTGGACAACGCCGGCAAAAATTGGGCGGCCTGGGACAATCGCTTCTGGCCCTGCACTTACCTCGTCGACAAGAAAGGCAATGTCCGCTACCGCTGGGACGGCGAGCTGAATTGGAAGGAAACCAAGGGCGAAGCAATCATGCGCAAGAAAATCGAGGACCTGCTGGCGGAGAAAGAATAATCCGTTTTGGCTATCGCCGCCACTTCAGAATGGTTCGCAGAATCGAGGCGACTCGCGGCGTCAAACGCGAGCGCTGATACAAGTCGCCGAGCTTTTTGATGGCTTCGGCCTGGGTGGGATAGCTGTGAATGTTGGCCGCGATGGCGCCCAGGCCGATGTCCCGCGTCATGGCCAGAGTAATCTCCCCCATCATTTCTCCGGCATGCGCGCTGACCACCGTGGCACCGACGATGCGGTCGGTTCCACGTCGAACGTGAATCCGAGCAAAACCCTCGGTCTCGCCATCAAGAACCGCCCGATCCACCTCATCGAGCCTAACGGTGAACGTGTCCACGGAAATCCCGCGCCCATGAGCGTCCGCCTCGGTCAAACCGACACGCGCCACCTCCGGATCGGTGTACGTGCACCAGGGGATGACGAGTCGGCTCATTCGCTTGCGGCCGAAAAAGAGAGCGTTTTGCAGTGCGATGCGGGCCATGGCGTCGGCGGCATGCGTGAATTTATAGGTGGAGCAAATATCCCCGGCCGCGAAGATTCGGCGGTTCGTCGTGCGAAGATGATCATCGACATGAACGCTGTTGGCGTCATAGGCAACACCCGCGGCTTCCAGGTTTAGCCCTTCGACGTTGGCTTTGCGGCCCACTCCGACCAGAATCGCATCGCCTTCTCGCGACCACTCGCGGCCTTCGCTCTCACCGACCAGACGCTTTCCCTTCGCACTTTTCTCAGCCCGAATGACTTTTACTCCCAAGTGAAGCCGGATGCCTTCGCGCTCAAATCGTTGCTGAATGATCGCGGCGGCATCGGGATCCTCACGCGGCATGATTTTCGGACCGCGCTGAATCAGATGCACCTCGCTGCCGAAACGGCGAAAGGTCTGGGCCAGCTCGCAGCCGATGGGACCCGCCCCCAGCACGAGCAACCGTGGCGGCAACTCTGTCAAAGAGAAGACGGTTTCATTGGTTAAATAACCGACTTCGGCCAGGCCGGGAATGGCGGGATCGGCCGCTCGCGCGCCGGTGGCGATGACGGCTTTGGCGAACTCCAATCGTTGCCCGGCGACTTCGATGGTCGTGGGCCCAATAAAGCGAGCCTCGCCAAGATAAACTTCGACTCCCAGTTTGGAAAATCGCTCGGCCGAATCGTGCCGGCTGAGGTCGGCGCGCAGCCGGCGCATACGTTCCATCACAGCGGGGAAATCCACCCGGCTGCCCGCCGGAACCTGAACGCCGAAATCTGCCGCCCGCGAAACTTCCGCGGCTGAACGTGCCGCCCGAATGAGTGCCTTCGAAGGCACGCAGCCGTAATTCAGGCAGTCTCCGCCCAACAGATGTCGTTCAATCAAAGCGACCTTAGCGCCTAATCCGGCAGCGCCGGCCGCCGAGACCAAACCCGCCGTGCCCGCTCCAATCACGACCAGGTTGTATCGACCGGAGGGAATGGGATTCTGCCACTCCGAAGGGTGGGTGTACCTGACCAGGGCCTGATTGTGGGTGTCGTTAGGAGTAATCTCCAAGTGACCCTCTGAGAAAGTATTCGGCCGTGGCTATTTCGATTCCGTCGCCTCGCGGATGGCGCGGGTGGCCACGCGAGTGATGAATACGGTCACGATCAAAGTCGCGGCCGCGGCGATCACCCAGTACCACAGTTTCTGTTCCCCGGCCAGTGCCTGTTGACCGGCGTATCCGACCAGCACGAAGGCGATTGTGCCGGGGATCATGCCGACCCAAGAAGCCAGCAAATAGGTCCGGAAACGCACGCCGGTCAGGCCGAGGGCGTAATTTAAGAGATTAAAAGGAAAAATCGGGCTGAGGCGAAGGAGGAAAACGATCCATCCGCCTTTTTGTGCGATGGCTGTATCCAGGGCGGCAAAACGGGGATTGCTCCGGACCCAAGCCTGCACCTGGTCTCGGGCAAAATACCGGCCCACCAAGAACGCGCACGCCGCGCCGGTTGTCGATGCCAGCGAAATCAGCAGTGTTCCCCACACCGGGCCATAAACCGCGCCCGCACCCAAAGTCAGAATAGACCCGGGCACAAATAGCACCGTGCATACCACGTACACGAGCCCGAAGCAGACCGCTCCCCAGGCGCCTTGCTCTTCAACCCAATTCCGAAAGTCGGTGAACCATTCCCCGACCGGCAAGAAAAAACTGGCCGTAAACAATACCACCACCAGAACAGCGAAAAGAATCAACTTCCATGAGCCGCCCGACTTCTTTGGCGGGTCCTGAGGGACCACCGGGGCAGCTTGTGATGCTTTCGTTTCGTCCATTTCTTTTGCCCGTTGCTTCCAAACCCCCGAGCCAATATACTCCCCTGTGGTATCTTTGTACCCCCGGACAAGCGCTCGATTTGACCGCGTGGGCAAGCGAGCTGGATTTCCAACACAAGGGAGACTCAACATGAGAGCTGCGTTTTCGTTGGCGCTGGGGTTGGCGGTGGCATTGGTCGTGGTGGCAAAAGTCGCGGCTGACGACAAGGAAGTGACCCTCAAGGGCACCATCACCTGCGCCAAGTGCGACCTGAAGGTGGAAAAGAAATGCGCCACGGTGATCAAGGTCTCGGAAGACGGCAAGGATGTGGTCTACTACCTGGATGATGAATCCGGGAAGAAAAATCACAAGAAAATCTGCACCGAGGCGAAGAAGGGCAGCGTGACCGGCAAGGTCTCGGAAAAAGACGGCAAGAAAATCGTCACGGCCACCAAAGTCGAGTTTGATGAGTAAGCGCTGGCCGTCAAACAGATCGATTCGAACCATCGCCACCCCAAAAGGGTGGCGATGCTGTTTTGTGGGAGCTGGTTTCGCGGTTAGATTGATGGGACGGAGGCAGGATTCATGGTCACGCACTCGGCTTGGCGGAAAGAACGGCTCGCGGTAGGATATGCACATTCGATGGTTTACGTTTCGCGCCCGCCGCCTGCCGCGGTGAAATGTAAAGCGTCCAGCTGATCTCGCGGCTCAAGAGGTAAGCGTTCGTGAAAATCATTCTGGCCAACCCGCGTGGGTTTTGTGCCGGCGTTAACATGGCAATTGAAAGCCTGGATCGGGCTTTGCAGCTCTTCGGCGCGCCGCTTTACGTCTACCATGAAATTGTCCACAATCGGCCCGTGGTCGAACGCTTTCGCAAGCGCGGCGTCGTATTCGTGGACGACATCAGCCAAATCCCCGAAGGGGCGCATGTGTTGTATAGCGCCCACGGCGTGGCCCCCGCCATTCGCGAAGCTTCGGTCCAGCGCCGCCTCCATGCTATCGATGCCACCTGTCCCCTGGTCACCAAGGTGCACCTCGAGGCCGTGCGTTTTGCACGCGAAGGCTACACCATCATCCTCATCGGACACGAGGGTCATGACGAAGTGCTGGGCACGATGGGAGAGGCGCCGGCCAACATCCGGCTGGTGCAGGACACGACCGATGTCGAACGACTCGACTTGCCCGCGGACGCCAAGGTCGCCTACTTGACTCAGACGACGCTGAGCGTGGACGACGCGGAGGTCATCATTGCCGCGCTGCGGCGGCGCTTCCCACACATCGTCGGCCCCTCTCGCGACGACATCTGCTATGCGACGCAAAATCGGCAAGAAGCTGTCAAAGACCTCGTCCCCGAGGCCGATATCGTGCTCGTTCTCGGCAGCCAAAACAGCTCCAACAGTATGCGGCTGGCGGAGATCGCCCAAAGTTATCGCAAGAAAGCCTACCTGGTGGACGGCGTTGGCGAAATCGACGACCGCTGGTTCCACCCTGGCGACACTGTGCTGATCACGGCCGGCGCCAGCGCGCCTGAGGAAGTCGTCGAGGAGTGCGTGGCCCATTTGCAAAAGCGCTTCGGGGCCAGCGTCGAAAGTCGAACCGTTCGCGAAGAGCACGTCAGCTTCCCCCTGCCGCGCGAGCTCCGCGTCCTGGCCGGATGACAGTAGCAAGGTGCAACCATGACCACGGCTACAAAACCTGTAAAGACAAGACTCGGGCCACACGACCGCGGTCATCCCATGAGCTTCCCGGAGTTCATGCGAGCGGACTACCAGGAAGGTTACCAGTACGAACTGATTGATGGGGAACTTTACGTTTTCCCAATGCCGAGTCTCCCGGAAAATCGGGTTGAAAGCTGGATCGGCCTTATCCGGAGCGCCCGACTTTTCGCGTTCATCGCCGCCAGGGGAAGAGATGGCGGGTTCTTCAGCCCGCTTTCGGCCAAGTTTACACGACCAAGCTACTGCCTGGCTTCGCCTTGATCATCGATCCGCGCACCTAATGCCCGCTCCCACTGTAAGTCCGGCGTTGAATTATCTTCCGCGATTCCCCCGGCGCAAAGACTTTCGCATCGGCTGCGTTGGCGCCGGCTTCATCATGCGCGATTGTCACCTGGTCGCTTATCGCGAAGCCGGTTTCAACCCTGTGGCCATCGCCTCGCGCGATCCCACTCACGCCCAGGCCGTCGCGAATCAGCATCATATTCCCCAGTGTCATCCGACGGTGGCAGAGCTTCTAGCAGACAAAACGGTCGAAGTCATTGACATTGCCGTGCCGCCCGACGCTCAGCCAGGCATTATCCGCGAAGCCGTCCAACATGCCGATCACATCCGCGGCATCCTGGCTCAGAAGCCGCTGGCCATGAGCTATCAAGAGGCGAAAGAATGCGTCGAGCTTTGTGCCAAGGCGGGAATTACGCTGGCCGTCAATCAGAACATGCGCTATGACCAGTCGGTGCGCGCTTTGAAGGACATTTTGCAGCGCGGCTGGCTGGGCGAGCCGATTCTTGGCACCATCGAGATGCGGGCGATTCCCCATTGGATGCCGTGGAGCGAGGGGCTGCCGTCGCTGTCCACCTTCATCATGAGCATTCATCACCTCGATACGTTTCGGTACTGGTTCGGCACGCCGGACCGGGTCCTGGCCAGCACTCGCTCCGATCCGCGCACGCGATTTCCGCATGAAGACGGCATCAATTTATACATCCTGGAATATGACCATGGCTGCCGGGCGAGCGCCTGGGACGACGTCTGGACAGGCCCCGTGCGGGAAGGCGCGGCCGGCGACATTTACATTCGCTGGCGGGTCGAGGGAACCGAGGGCTTAGCTCGCGGCACCATTGGCTGGCCCAGCTATCCCGCCCGGACGCCGAGCACGCTGGACTTCACGACCAAACAGACCATAGAGCCGCGCACGATAGTAAGCGGTTCGGGAACAAGCGGGTCAGGCCAACCGCTTACTAGCGTGCGCGGCTCATCCGAGTGGTTCCAACCGCGCTGGCCGGAAGTCTGGTTTCCCGACGCTTTTGCGGGCACGATGGCTCACCTTCTCTGTGCCCTTGAGGATGGCCGCGAGCCTGAAATCAGCGGCCGAGACAATCTGCAAACCATCGCCCTCTGCGAAGCCGTCCGCGCCTCCGCCCGCGAGCATCGGGTGACGACGGTGCGGGATTTTCTAAAGTAGTAAGTTCGCCAAATTCCCTCGCCTTTCTTTTTCCAACCCCTAAGAAAAGTTGCGCATCCAACATCGCTTGCGGTTTAGCGCTAAACCGCAAGCGAGGTTCGACAGAAACCAGAAACCGGCAAAAGGAACGTCGTATGGCCGCACCCAGTCCCCGCATCATCTCGCTGGACCAATATCGCGGCTACACGGTGGCGGGCATGATGGTGGTCAATTACCTCGGCGGCTTCGCAGTCGCGCATGCGGTCTTGGAGCATCACAACACCTACTTTAGCTATGCCGACACGATCATGCCGGGGTTTCATTTCGCCGTGGGCTTTGCCTTACGGCTGGTGCTGCTCAAGCGGATCGCCTCCGTCGGTCGGCGGAGCGCTTACTTCAGTATCGTGCGACGTGGGCTCGGGCTAATTTTATTGTCCACTGTGTTGGAGTTCGCCTCTTCTCACGATCGTTTCAAACACTGGTCGGACTTAGTGCAAACCGGCGTCTGGGGCGCCCTGGCGGGGCCGCTCAAGCTCCAATTCTGGGAGACGCTCGCGATCATCGGGGTCACCTCGATCTGGGTCCTGCCCGTGATCGCCGGCAGTGTTCGTCTCCGCCTGGCTTTTCTGATTGCTTGCACGGGGCTCCACGTGCTTCTGTGCCATTTGTTTTATTTTGATTTCATGTACGCGAGAACGAATTGGCTGGACCAGTATTGGGGCGCTGCCGATGTGAAAGGATTAGACGGCGGACCTCTTGGCTTCCTGGCCTGGACTATGCCTCAGATCATCGGATCGTTCGCCTACGATTGCATAGTCTCTGGGCAGAAGGCATTCAAGAAACAGGAGCTAACAGAGGAAACAGAGACCTTCGCCTCTGTTCCCTCGGTTGCCTCCTGTTCCTTTTTCTCTTTCTTCAAACTTCTCATTTGGTCCTTAATCCTGATGCTTGCAGGCTATGGTCTCTCTTGTCTCTCGATGAACTATCCGCGGACGCAACCGCCTTCGACCGAAGAAGACCAGATCGAGGTAGCCGCCTCGCCGGTAATACCGCCCACCTGGACCATCGTCCAACCAGCCGAACCGCCGTTCGTGCAGCCTCCTGCAAGCGAGCAACGGCAACTGAATTACTGGCTGATGAACAAGCGGGTCGTGACACTGCCGTTCAACCTCTTTTCCAGCGGCTTTTCGTTGGCGGTCTACACGTTCTTTGTGCTGCTGTCGGATGTGGGCCGAGTGCAGATCGGATTATTCCGGACGCTGGGAACGAACGCGCTGGCCGCCTACGTGCTCCACGAGATCGTCGGCGGCGCCGTCGGTTCGTTCGCTCCGAAGGATTCACCGCTGTGGTGGGTTGCTACTACGTTCGCCATCTACGTCGGCATCACGTATATGTTCGTCCGGCATCTGGAAAAACACGGAATCTACATTCGAATGTGATTAATTATTTAGCCGCGGGGCTTGCCCCGCGCGGAGCAAGCTCCGCGGCTAAATGTCAAAACAGGTTGACTGAACTGTCGCTGCTGTCGCTTGAGCTTTTCTCAGGAGCGGAGGGCGCCAAAGATTCGGCCAAGAGTGGTTCGGGCTGATCGGCCAGTGCTTCTGCCAGGCTCGAATTCGGCTCGGTGAAGAGCCAATTTTCCGGCTTCTCAAAGAGCTTGCGGAGCTGAGCCAATGATTCCTCGCGATTGGCCAAGGCCACGTCGCGCTCGGCTTTATCCAATTCCAATTGTTGATTGGCGACACGAAGGTTTTCGATCTCCGCCGTGGCTTCTTCCTGTTGCTGCTGGAGTTGATTCAGCTCTTGAGCGAGAGCCGCTAGTTGTTCCGTAGCCGACCGTGAGTCGGCATCGCCCGCCGCTTGTTTTTCTTCCAGCTCTTGGTTGAGAGTTTGGAGTCGAAGGACCTCTTCCAAGGCCGATTCGCGCTCGGCCTTGCTTTGTTCGAGATTTTCAGTGAGGCCGCGGATCTTCTCGGTCGCCGAGTCGACCATGGCATCGCGCTCGGCTTGGGCATGTTCCATTTCCTTGACCAGGCCGCGGAGTTTTTCCAGCTCGGCGTTCTTATCTTCGAGGTTCTGAGTCAATGCCCGAAGGCGCTTGGCGGCTTCCAGAGCGGCGGCCAATCGCTGGGTCTTCTCTTGCTCGAATTGCTGCACGACGGCCTTGAGCTTGTCCATTTCAGCCAAGGCCCCGGCGTGTTCGTTCTTGGAGCGATCCAGCTCCTGAGTGATTGGTCGCAGTTTTTCCAGCTCGTCCATCGCCTCGGCGTGCTCCGAATGGACTTGGCCCAATTCCTCCGTCAGGCTCTGGAGATTTTTGGCGGTCATCTCGGCGGCGGCTTTTTGCTCGGCCAAGGCATCTTCGAGATGAAGATTCTCGGTCTGGAGCTTGTCTAGCTCGGCCTGAGTTTCGGCCCGCTCGCCCTGGATTTCCTCCAGCTCCTGGTTCATGGCCCGAAGCTTCTTGATGGCGCGTTGGGCGAGCGCCTCTTGCTCGGCTTCTTTCTTTTCGTGCTGTTCGTTCAGCGTTTGCAGCTTGTCGATCTCGGCCTTGGCGGCTTCTTGATCCGCTTTGCTTTGCTGAATCATCTGCGTCAATTCGCGGAGCTTTTTGGCGGCACGCTGGCCCAAAGCGTCCTGCTCGGCCTTACGTTGTTCGAACTGTTGATTCAGTGCGCGAAGTTTATCAATCTCGGCTAGCGAAGCGTCCCGCTCGGTCTTGGATTGCTCCAGTTGCTGAGCCAAGGCCTGCAATTTCTTCGTCTCCAATTGGACAGCCGCCTCGGACTGGCTCTTGCTCTGTTCCAAGCGCTGACTGAGGGCCTGCAGCTTCTTGATTTCGGTGAGGCCTTCGTCAAGCTGTTTACTGAGATTCCGCAGTTTCTCAGCTTCCGCCAAGCCGGCGGCTTCGCGCTCGGTCTTGCTTTGCTCGAGTTGCTTGATCTGGTCGCGAAGTTTCTTGGTCTCGGCCAGGGTGACATCGTGTTTGAGTTTGTCCAGCTCGAGCTGATGAATCAGGGTCTGCAGCTTTTTGACTTCGGCTATGGCGGTCTCACGTTCCGCTTTGCATTGATCGAGCTCTAAATTGGCGGCTCTTAGTTTCTGGACTTCCGCCAAGGCGGCGTCGCGCTGGCTGATCAGTTGGTCACTTTCTTCTTTCAATTCCTGGCGAATCTTTTGGCGCACCTCTTCGAGATCGGGGTTTTGCCAGCGATGTTGCAGTGCCTCGGCCTGGCGATCCAATTCTTCTTTGCGAGCCGCAAGTTCCGCTTCCCGATTGGCTTTCTCGGCCAACATCAGCTCGCGAAGCTTGCTCAAGCGGGCATGCTGCTCTTGCGTGTACTTCTCGAGACGATCGCGCTCGGCCCGGATTTGTTCCAGCACCGCCGAGGGAGCGAAGGTTCCCGATTTCCTGATGTCTCCGTTTGGGAGATCAATGGACATGTCGACCAGGGTTTTCGTTTGTGTGGAGGGTTTGCCGGCCTGCATGAGCGACTCCGAAGGTGCAACTTTGGACCTGTACAAACCTACGTCGCTTTTCGGGAAAAAGCCAATGAGGAAAGCTGGTTTGGACGGAGATGTGAGCAAACGATTTCCTGAGTGGGCGCTAAACGGCAAGCCAAATTTACGGCGGATCGTAGCCGCCCGGATGCCAGGGGTGGCAGCGGCATAGACGGCGAACTCCTCGCCAGGCGCCTCGCCACGGACCGTACAATTCCACCGCCTGGATAAAGTACTCGCTGCAACTCGGATAGAAGCGGCATACCGACGGGAGAACAGGCCGTAAACAAACCTGATACACGCGAACGCCAAACACGAGAACTTGCGCAGCGGCCGAGCGAATCGTCAGAACTATTTTCGATTGCATCATGAGTCCGACTGAGTAGGAGCCCCCGATCCAGTTCCGAGCCGGCGGGCGACTTGACCCAGCAATCGCGGCAAGGATTGCTTCAATTCTTCAAGAGTCGGTTCCTCGCTGCCACGCGGTATCACCACAATGTCCAATCCCGGGGGCAACGTGTCGCGGGTCAGGCGGAAGGCTTCGCGATAGAGTCGTCGCAGGCGATTGCGGACCACGGCCGAGCCGACCTTCCGCGACACCGACATCCCGAAGCGCCGATGAGGCAAGCCGTTCTCACACGCATAAACAATCAGCCAGCGGTCGCTCGCCGATCGGCGTCGATCATAGACGCGGCGAAAATCCAACGGCCGGCGCAAGTGCTCGTGCGGGCGAAAGGAAAATCTCTTATTGCCGGTCGCTGCCATCGTCTGTGTCCAATGCAAGGAAGAAGGATGAGGAACCACGAATCCTTCCGCCTTCATCCCTAACTCCAGGGCAACCCCGCGCGTGGGTCGTACGGTTGCAGTCGAGCAAATTCCTCGATCAGCTTTCGGCCGCGTTCGTCGACGGAAGGCGGCACGGTTATCTTGATTTCGATGAATTGATCGCCGCCGGCGATTCCTTTACCTCGAAGACGGAGGCGGGCCCCACTTGATGTTCCCGCCGGCACTTTGACACTGAGTTTCGTTCCGTCGAGGGTGGGGACGTCGACCTTGGCGCCCAAAACTGCCTCGGAAATAGAAATCGGCACTTCCAGAATGATGTTGTTCCCTTCCCGGCGGAAATACGGATGGGGCTGGATTCGCAGGACAAGCTTCAAGTTGCCGCCGCCGGGAAGGGAACAACATCATTCTGGAAGTGCCGATTTCTATTTCCGAGGCAGTTTTGGGC
>Ga0207070_1050_pt1 | contig 27814 bp, 24 predicted proteins | sample Alteio_BWMinHeat_92_FD_153591 | JGI IMG/M metagenome (GOLD analysis project Ga0207070, IMG submission 153591) | Enriched cells from forest soil in Barre Woods Harvard Forest LTER site, Petersham, Massachusetts, United States -... | ecosystem: Environmental > Terrestrial > Soil > Temperate forest >...
CCCCATCGCCAAGATCGCCGCGCTTCTGGCGGTCGGCTATCGGTTGGACGAGCTGTCCAATGACATCACAAAGAATACGCCGGCCTCTTTCGAGCCCAGCATCGATTACACCGTCGTCAAAATCCCTCGTTTTGCTTTCGAGAAATTTACAGCGGCCGACCAAACGCTGAACACGGCCATGAAATCCGTCGGCGAAGTCATGGCCTTGGGACGAACTTTTAAAGAAGCGCTGCAGAAGGCACTCCGTGGTTTGGAAATCGGATCACAAGGATTGGGAGCGGACCGTAAGAGCCCCGGCGAAGGGTTGGAATCGCTGCAAGCAACCCCCGCGAACGAAAAGGACCGGTTGCTGGATCTGCTCAAAGACCGTATCCGTGTTCCCAACTGCGACCGTATTTTCTATGTGCGTGCGGCGCTTAAAGCGGGCGTGCGGGCAGAAGAGATTATTGAATGGTCCAAGATTGATCCTTGGTTCATCCATCAGATCGAGGAAATTCTCGAATGCGAGAAAAAGATCCTCGCCGCTTCCAGCAATCCTTTATCACACGATCTTCTTTTAGAGGCCAAACGAAACGGATTTTCCGATTTCCAGATCGCGTTCCTGCGCGGTGTGACCGAGAAAGACGCCCGCGGCTGGCGCGAAAAGGAAAAGATTATTCCGACCTACAAGTCGGTGGATACCTGCGCGGCCGAATTCCAGGCCTACACGCCTTACTATTACTCCACTTATGAAGAGGAAGACGAAGTCACGCCCAGCCAGAACAAAAAAGTGATGATTTTGGGCGGCGGTCCTAACCGGATCGGCCAAGGGATTGAATTTGATTATTGCTGCGTTCACGCTGTCATGGCCTTGAAAGAAGAGGGATATGAGACGCTCATGGTCAACTGCAACCCCGAAACGGTGTCGACGGACTATGACACCGCCGACAAACTCTATTTTGAACCGCTCACGTTGGAAGATGTATTGAATGTGGTTCAGAGGGAAAAACCGGAAGGCGTCATCGTCCAATTCGGAGGGCAAACGCCGCTCAACTTGGCCATCCCTCTCGAAAAAGCGGGAGTGAAGATCCTCGGGACGTCTCCCGATTCGATCGATTTGGCGGAAGACCGCAAACGCTTCGGGGTGCTTTTAACCAAGTTGGGAATTCCGCAAGCCCCCAACGGCACCGCGCGATCCTTTGAGGAAGCCCGCGCCGCCGCCGAACGCATTACGTATCCCGTCATGGTTCGTCCGAGCTATGTCTTGGGAGGGCGCGCCATGGAAGTGGTTTATGATGAAGCGATGCTGGCGGATTACATTGCCAGAGCAACGCGGGTCTCTCCCGAACATCCCATTTTGATTGATAAATTCCTCGATAACGCGATCGAGCTGGACGTGGACGCCCTCTGCGACGGCGACGATATCTACATCGGCGGGATTATGGAACATATTGAAGAAGCCGGCATTCATTCCGGCGATTCGGCCTGCGTGCTTCCGCCTCGCACACTCTCGCCTAAAGATTTAGTGACTCTTAAACAATACACCGAACAATTGGCCAAAGGATTAAACGTCCGTGGTTTAATGAACATCCAATTTGCGATTCGCGAAGGAATCATCTATATTTTGGAAGCCAACCCGCGCGCCAGCCGTACGGTGCCTTTTGTTTCCAAGGCAACAGGTGTTCCTTTAGCCAAGATTGCCGCCAAGCTCATGGTCGGCCGCAAGCTGAAAGATCTTTTGCCGGCCTCCTTACTCAAGGATGGTCCGAAGATGCCTTGGGTCGCCGTCAAAGAAGCGGTGCTGCCGTGGTCGCGTTTTCCCGGCGTGGATGCGGTTTTGGGACCCGAGATGCGCTCGACGGGCGAAGTGATGGGGATTGATCAGGATTTTGCGAGGGCCTTTGCCAAATCCCAATCCGCCGCGGGATCCCAGTTGCCGAAATCGGGTGGCGTTCTTTTTAGTTTAACAGATCGGGACAAGCAGGCTGGCGCGCAGATTGCCAAAGAACTGTCGAAACTCGGATTTGAGCTTTTTGGAACAGGATCTACGGCCGAGTACATTCGTCAGCAGGGTCTTGAAGTTCGCACCGTGCTCAAACTGACAGAAGGCCGGCCGAACGTGGCCGATGTGATTAAAAACCGTGAAGTCTCACTCGTGATCAATACACCTTCTGGAAAACGGTCGCATTCCGAAGGCTTTACGATTCGTCAAGCCGCGTTGCAGCACAATGTACCGATTGTGACCACACTCGCTGCCGCCCGCGCCGCGTTGGCTGGCATCAAAGGGATTCGCGAGGGGAAAGTCACAGTCGCCTCTTTGCAGGATTATTACGCGACCAACAAAAGTCCCACGATAAACGTGACGAGTTCAAAGGTCTAAACCCTATGGCCAATGTCGTTCTCAAAAGCGTCACAAAGAAAATTAACGGTCACGTCATCGTGAACGGGATCTCTCTCGACATTCCGGACCGTGAGTTTTTTGTCCTAGTAGGTCCTTCCGGCTGCGGAAAGAGCACGACGCTTCGCATGATCGCCGGTTTGGAAGAAATTACGTCCGGCGAAGTGTGGATTGGCAACCAACTGGTCAATAGCGTGCCGCCGAAAGACCGAGACATCGCCATGGTATTTCAAAGCTACGCCCTGTATCCGCACATGACCGCCTATGAGAATATGGCTTTTGGGTTGAAGCTGCGCGGATATAAGAAGAAGGATATTGATGCCCGCGTGCGGGAGTCCGCAGAGATCCTGAACCTCACCCATCTTTTAGAGCGTAAACCTAAAGAACTTTCTGGCGGTCAGCGCCAACGGGTGGCGGTTGGCCGTGCCATCGTGCGTAAGCCCAAAGTGTTTCTGTTCGATGAACCCTTGTCCAACTTGGATGCCAAGCTGCGCGTGCAGATGCGCACGGAGATTTCTAAGCTCCACGACCGCCTGCAGACCACGATGATCTATGTCACACATGACCAAGTCGAAGCCATGACAATGGGTGATCGCATTTGTGTGATGAACAACGGAATGATCATGCAGGTCGACAAACCGCTCGACATTTACAACAAGCCGGCCAACAAATTTATCGCCAGCTTCATCGGCAGTCCTCCCATGAATTTCATGGATGTCCAGGTCACCCGGCGTTCCGGTCATATCTATTTGGATGAAGGCAAATTCAGTTTGGCGATCCTGCCTGCGATGGAGGAAGCCGTCTCTCCGTACGTCGGAAAAGTGGTCACGCTTGGCGTTCGTCCGGAAGACATTTACGACAAAGTCTACGCCGGAAATGTGGCAACCGAAGGCCGCACCGCGGTGTCCACCGTCGAAGTCGTCGAACCCATGGGCAGCGAAGTTCTGCTCTATTTAAACACCGGCAAAAACACTCTCGTGGCTCGAGTGGAACCCCAATCCGAAGCCAAGGTCAACCAAGAAATTGAAATCCTCTTCAACTTGGAAAAAATCCGTCTCTTCGACAAAGACACCCAAGAACGCATTTTGTAGTTGCGTTGCTTCCTCTTAGGTTTTTCTAGTACACGAACGGCACGAGCGACAAAATGGTGGGAGAATTTGCTGCTAAAGACCGTGGATGTTTTGCGATCGCGACCAAATACACTTTTCCGACGCGTGAAAAAGATCCCAACAGCGGTGGCAATCGCCGCAAAAGCCTTGCGCCTCTCCGTCCAAATGCAGCATCTCTTTTAAATAGAGTTTCTGGCATCCTCTCGCTATGCCGTAGGACCCAGTTATATTGGGTCTTTTGGGCTATAATTTTTAGACTTTAGCCTTCTATACAGTTTGTTTGGCTATTCATAGAATATTGATTCTATGTGTAATATCTTTCCATTCAGAAAATCCTCGATTCACATCATTCTTTCTTTGTCTCTATGCGTAGACCCCTCGTTTATGCTGGCGATCAGTGGAAATCTAAACCCTGTAGTGACGGATCCTGTGGTTACCCATACTCCATGTCAGGGATGCGATACGCAGGCCTTAATACCGTTGCTTGCGCAGGGGTTTGCTCGATTCGATACACAAAAGCGACCGTCAGTGCGATGGCGTCAAACTGCTGGCTGGCTTAAACGTCATAGTTGGGATGATCTTTCCTGGTTATGGGTTTGTTTTAGCGGAGTTATTATTTATTTTAGACCTCCACACTTTAACCGCCAAGATATTTATATTGGTGTAACAGAGCTTATAGTAATCGGCATTTTTCCTTCTGTGGTTCATCAGATAGAAATATATCGTGAAAAAAATGGGAAATCAGATTCTGGGCGCCGAATTTTAAATATGGTTGGATTTTTTATTTTTACAGCTGGCCATAGCATGATAGTGTTTCACGATGAATTCCTTCTTTATGGCGTTGAGCAAGTATTCGTTCCTACAGCGCTTCTTATTACATTAACGTTCTTCGCACGTGGTGGACTCGGAGGCTTAACGCACAAGATTGAACGCAACCTTCGCCAAAAGGCTTCTTCAGATCGTCTAGCCCGACAAACGCTGACAATGGATATTCATTTTGAACCTACCTGGAATATTATCAAGGTTGTGACAGGAGGGAAAAATTATCAGCATCGCTCTGTGCTTTATATGCCGGGAATGGCACGTCTGCACATGCTAATGCGGTATCTTCTAAGTCGTCGGGCACTTGGCTTTTTCTTTGATGATAAGCTAGAAGAGATGATTCGAGCAGGACGATTTCGTATTCATCAATCGCGACTTGCGGCGAGCAAGGTGCGTGATGCTGGCTGGGTGTTTTGGATGGCCTATGCCGCTTATGAAAATTCCAAACGGTGGCCCTTATATCCTCTGATGTTTGCCTACATCGTGTATCACGCGCTCTACGTGGATTTTCTGGCAATTGCTCTTACGATTATTCATGTACGAACGGATGTTATCTGGAGTGTTTATCGTTCGCTCTTTAAAGAATTTATTGAACACCATCCTGCTTCCCCTCAAGATCGTATTCACCATGTGCCAGGTGAATCGGATTTGCCCTGGGAGGGTGCCGCTTAGAGAGAGCATCGTGAATACTTATTGAGATTTCATCTGCAATTTTTAGCACAATAACTCGACTATCCACAGACTCAAGGAGGCCACTCATGTCACTTTTCTGTCCGATGAAAGGCTGCAAAGAAAAAGCAGGGCCGTGCAACTGCGAGAAAATTATGGGCGCGATTATTGTGATCGTCGCGCTCGTCTTTCTGGTCAAACATTTCGTGTAAACTTATCCTTCACAAGAAACCCCCGTGCTCGCGTGTTATTCGTGAGCACGGGGTTCTTTTGTCGAAGACCTCCGAATAATATAGGCCTAAAAGGCCCAATAAAGTGGTCTTTTGGCGGATTCCGTTCAGAGATAAAACTCTTTAAAATGATGCCATCCTGAAAAGCACGTTTACGTGCGTTCAAGACCCTATGCCTGAACTAGTCAACGATATGGTGGTACTTTTTTTAGTTTCGTGCCTTCTAGCGAATGGTTCTCACGCGGATTCCATTCCTGATAACGCTCGCATGACCCTTTCACGCGTTCCGGTGGATGCCCCCATCTCATTTGAAGCTCAAGCGTTGCAAGCACGATTACTCATCTGCGACAACCTCCCGATTCAACCAGACCGCCTATCCCCCGAACTGCATCGCGCGATTCGCTCTGCGCTTCCACTCTCAGCCCAAGATTTTGTTGTGGACTACATTGCGAAGCGCTTTGCCGGAGATTGGATTTCGGCTTTATCGATGATGGGAAACGAATTGTTAAATCCCGATCGATGGGATTTTCTGGACCGTTGCCTGGATGCTGGCTTGCCGATCACGGTCATTGCCGACTTCCTTCATTACAAGGAGTTCGACCTTCAAATGGAATACTTTCCAGAATGGTTTGTGGATTTGATTTTGAAGAACTACAGGTTTAAAGAGGCGACCCACGATCTGAAAAATGCAGGTATTCATCGAAATGTTATTTCTAATTTGTGGGCGATGTTCTGGTTTCTCCGACGACCGTTCACGCAAGCCATCCCGGCCACCTCCGCGCAGCGTTTAGAAATGGCAGCTCTTCGTTGCCTAAAGAACGAGCGCTTTCCGTACATGGTGCAGAAAATTAAGGCGGAAATGGAGGCGTTAGGACGTTTTCCTACAGATCACGAAATCATAACCCAAGTGCTTTCAGCTGAAAACAGCAGTCGCCATGTCGCCTATCTCAATATGGCCCCGTCCCTCGGCAGAAAAAAACATTTGTCTTATCCCGATCTGACGAACGGGTTCCCTGACTTGCGCTTGGAACATGGCGAGCTGCCTGATCGCCCAGGATTTGAAGGAATCCATATGTGGTTAACTCAATCCGCACTTCTAGAGGCCGTGAGAATGGAGGGAGTTATCCCAGCTCATGCCATGGGGAATGCTTTACTGGTCGGAACCTTCGTTTTTCGTTTGGAAGACAAAAACAAAACTCTCATTAATCTGCTAAAGCAGTCGTGGTCGCGCTCCCCCACTGCCTCTCTTTCAGCGGTGGCTATTGAAAAATGTCTCGAGAACGTCTTGCGAAGGCACGCTCAAGAAAGTGGCATCGAACGCATCCGCACCTGGACAGGAAGTCAATATTTCCATCATGGGGCAACGCAATTGCCGCTGCATCGTCACACCATTCAACGATTGAATAATCTCAATAAACTGTCCGGGTATGATCCCCTTTACCACGCACACAGTTGGTGGTGGCTAAAAGATTTCTCAAGAAATGAAACGAATAATAAAGTTGGCGCGGCCGCATGACGGTATACTCCGAGCACGTTTTTATAAGACGCGCGTACTTCACGCCGAAGTGGTTACTCCGTAAGGCTGATTAGCGGGTTTTCCAAGCAGCGCCCATGGAATCGATCGTATAGGGAGCGGGGGGCGTGCTCGTTGTGGAGTAGAGGTAAAGCGCGCATTTGAAGACCAATCCCGCGACACTCCAAAGATATGAGAAAAGTACGAGGCTTGAAAACCAAATCAAAAATCCTACCGCCAGATAAATAGGGTTTTGTTGCATGATGGATAAGGCCACAAACCCCACCAAAACAACCAGTGACAAGAGCATGAAAGCCATGCTGCCTGCGCCCATGCCGACGTAGCCGGCAAGCGACTCGCCCCAAGTCTTTTTTAATCGAGAGGCAGATGTTTTCAGGACATCCAATGGGCTGATCGTAGCGGCTTCGTTCACTAATACGGGAATCGCAAACACGCAGGCAATACTCCAGGCCATGCCGATCAGGCTGATCACCCAACGTCCGATAAAGCCAAATCGTTCTTCTAGTTTTTGGATGATCAAGCCAATCAATCCTGAAAAGAGTGACCACCACAAGATCGGTTTCCAGCGTGAAGCGGCAAAAGCCAGCCCGCTACGGATCGAAATGTCCTGCCCTTGGAGCGCCGAAAAAATCTCATGGCAGAATGCCACGTTGAAAAAGGCCGCAAAGAACATGGATACAAAGTAGATGATGAGAACATAAAGCCCTGCTTTATGGCTCAAATGAACTTGCGAACGTTGTGGCCGGGGTTGTCCCGGAAGGGAAGCTTTTTGAAGTTCGGTCATGGATTCGGGCGTGATGATGCTCCCGGCCACCGCTTTCCAATGACCGCCGCTCGTATAAGAAAATCCGGTGGGCTGAAGGAGTACCGGAGCGAGGAAGAAGAGAAAAATTCCTAGGGTCATGACGCTGGTCAAAATGGGGAAAAGCAGCAGTTTCCGGTGCTGGTTGACGACAGACACCGATTGCTTGAACAGTCTCCATGAGGTTAAGAATTTCGTAAACATAGGTCCTCCTTCGGAATAAGTGCGTTTAGTATAGGTCGCATTTGCCTGAGTGGCAATGGGTAAGAAGGACCATTCGTCGACTGAAGGGCGGTCGCTTGACCACACTATATATAGTTGTTATAGTCTCATTGTTCCTACAGGTAGTGCCCCAGGCAAATTTCCGATTCCCGTTTTGCGATTTTCGATGAGGACTTCTATTCTCGTCGGAAAGCGAAAATCTAAAATCGGAAATCCAAATGAAATGCCCATTCTGCGGACACCAGGAAGATAGAGTCTTAGATTCCCGCCCTCTCGAAGCGGCGAGTATTATTCGTCGCCGCCGCGAATGCCAGTCTTGCCATAAACGCTTTACCACCTATGAACGCTTAGAAGAAGTGCCTCTCATGGTTATCAAATCGGATGACCGCCGCGAACCCTTTAACCGTGAAAAGTTGCGCGAAGGCATTCTGCGCGCCTGCGAGAAGCGTCCCATCGGTCCGGACGTTATCGAACGCATCGTCGCCGAAATCGAATACGAACTCCAAGATTATGTGATGCAAGTTCCGTCCCGCGTGATTGGGGAAAAAGTCATGAAGAAACTAAAGGACTTGGATCCTGTGGCTTACATTCGCTTTGCCTCCGTCTATCGCGCCTTCCAAGATTTAGACGCGTTCCATTCCGAACTGGAAAAAATTAAAAAAGATGAATTGAAAACCATTCCTGATTTTCATCCCGGACGCGGCCGGCGTTCGAAGAAGCGAGAAAGGGAAGAGGCGAAGGTCTTATGATTAAGTCCGACGGCTGGATCATTCGCACGGCTCAGGAAAAGGGAATGATCGAACCCTTCGAAGCCAAACAAGTCAAAGGGGTTGAGACCGCAAGCGGCCCGAAGCCGGTCATTTCCTATGGCGTTTCTTCATACGGCTACGATATCCGTGTCGCGCGCCAATTTAAGGTCCTGGATCCTTCCAAACAGCATACCGGGGTTGTCGACCCCAAAAATTTCGATCAGAGTTCCTACGAGGATTATGTAGGCGACGTATGCGTCATTCCGCCGCACGGCATGGCGATTGCGCAATCGTTTGAATATTTTCGCATCCCGCGTGAAGTGCTCGTGATCTGTAACGGAAAATCGACTTACGCGCGTTGCGGCATTCAAGTGTCCATCGCCCCTCTTGAGCCCGAATGGGAAGGACGACTGACCTTTTCTATCACGAACACAACCGCTCTTCCGGCCAAGGTGTACGCGGAAGAAGGCATTGCCCAAATTTTGTTTCTAGAGTCGGACGAGGTTTGTAAAACCTCATACGCGGATAAACAGGGGAAGTATCAGCGTCAAACCGCTTTCGCCCCGCCAAAAGTCTAGGGAGGACAATATATGGCATTTTTTGTAGGACGAGATAGAGAAGCTCGCCGAGCCTACGGTTTCGACGAAATTGCATTGGTTCCGGGAGCTGTAACAGTCAATCCAGAAGAGGTCGATATCACGACCCGTATCGGGCCGCTGAAATTGGAAATTCCGTTTTTCGCCAGTGCGATGGACGGTGTTGTCGATGCGAAATTTGCCGTGGCCATGGGGAAATTGGGCGGCATGGCTGTCCTTAACCTCGACGGAATTCATTCCCGTTACGAGAATGTGGAAGAAGTTTATGCCAAAATTGCCGCCGCCCCTCCGGAAGCGGCCACCGAACTGGTTCAAAAACTTTACAAAGAACCGATCAAAGAAAAACTGATCGCCAAGCGCGTGAAGGAAATTAAAGCCGGCAAAGTCAAAGCCGCCATTTCCTGTATTCCACAGAATGCCGAGCGTTTTTCTCACGTGGCGCAGGAAGCCGGCGCTGATCTGTTCGTTTGTCAGTCAACGGTCACGAGCGTCCGTCATGTCGCCACCAAATACAAAACGGTCGATCTTCGCAAGCTAGTCAAAGGTTTGAAAATTCCTGTCGTGGTTGGAAACACGGTCAGTTTTGATGCTTGCGTGGAGCTTTTTGAAATCGGGATCGCCGGCATTCTTGTCGGTGTCGGTCCCGGAGCCGCCTGTACGTCTCGTGGCGTGTTGGGAATTGGCGTGCCTCAGGTGACAGCTACTGTCGACTGCGCGGCCGCTCGCGATTACCATTACAAACGCACTGGAAAATACATTTCCATCATCACCGATGGCGGCATGAACTTAGGCGGGGAGATCTGCAAAGCGTTCGCCTCCGGCGCCGATGCGGTCATGGTCGGTTCTGCCTTCGCCCGTTCCAAAGAAGCCCCCGGACGCGGCTACCATTGGGGCATGGCGACGCCGCATCACAACCTGCCGCGCGGCACACGCATTCATGTCGGAACGACCGGTACGCTCGAGGAAATTCTCTACGGACCCGCTCGTACCGATGACGGAACGCAAAACCTCGTCGGCGCGCTTCGCACCTGCATGGGAACCGTCGGCGCCATGAACATCAAAGAATTGCAGCAGACCGAGATTGTGATCGCCCCCGCGATCCAGCATGAAGGAAAAATATTCCAAAAGGCTCAGCGCGTAGGGATGGGCAAATAATGATCGTCATTCTCGACTTCGGAAGCCAGTACACCCAGCTGATCGCGCGCCGTGTGCGTGAGGCGAAGGTGTACTGCGAAATTCTTCCGTTTCGGGCATCTCTGGACGAAATTAAAAGCAAAAACGCCTCAGGACTTATTCTGTCCGGCGGCCCTTCCAGTGTTTATGCGGCCGATGCGCCACGGCCGGATCCGGGCATTTGGCAGCTGGGGCTTCCCGTCCTGGGGATTTGTTACGGCATGCAGTTGATGACGGAGCATTTTGGCGGGCGCGTCAAGAAAGCCGAGCAGCGCGAGTTCGGCCATGCCGAAATCGAGATCGATCACATGAACGGGATCTTCGGCGATTTGGGGACCAAAATTCCAGTCTGGATGAGCCACGGCGATGCGGCAGATGAAATGCCGGGCGATTTTATACGCCTGGCTCATACGAAGAACGCGCGCTTTGCGGCGATAGCAAACCTCGACGCGAAGTTTTATGGTGTTCAATTCCACCCTGAAGTGCATCACACGCCGTCGGGCGCTAAGATCCTCAAAAATTTCCTGACAAATGTCTGCAAAGAAAAGCCCACTTGGACGATGGAATCGTTCGTGCAAACCCAGGTCAAAGCCATCCGCGAACAAGTCGGCAGCGGCAACGTGATTTGCGCCATGTCCGGCGGTGTCGATTCGGCGGTGGTGGGAACGCTCATGGACAAAGCGATCGGCAAGCAGTTGACCTGCATTTTCGTTGACAACGGTCTTCTGCGCAAAGGGGAAAAAGAGCGCATTGAGAAGAATTTTAAAGGGCGATTCAAAGCGGACGTCCGCATTGTGGACGCCAGCGCGCGCTTTCTGAGCAAGCTTGAAGGTGTCAAAGATCCCGAACGCAAGCGCAAAATTATTGGCGGCGAGTTCATCGCGGTTTTTGAGGAAGAGGCCAAGTCGATCGGTCCGGTCGATTTTTTGGTCCAAGGCACGCTGTATCCGGATGTGATCGAAAGCGTTTCCGTGAAAGGACCGTCCGCCACCATTAAAACGCATCACAATGTGGGCGGTCTGCCGGAGCGGATGCAGATGAAGCTGATCGAGCCGCTGCGCTATCTTTTTAAGGATGAAGTCCGAGCTTTAGGCAAAGAGCTGGGCATTCCAGATGAAATCGTTGGACGCCATCCGTTCCCGGGCCCTGGGCTAGCCGTTCGCGTTTTGGGACTCATTACGCCTGAGCGTCTCGATTTGGTCCGCAAGGCCGATTACATTGTTGAAGAAGAAATTCGCGCGGCCGGCCTTTACAACCAGATGTGGCAGGCCTTTGCGGTGCTTCTGCCGGTGAGCGCCGTCGGCGTGATGGGCGATGAGCGAACCTATGAAAACGTGGTCGCCATCCGCGCGGTCAACTCGACCGACGGCATGACAGCCGACTGGGTGCAGATTCCGTACGACGTTTTAGCCAAGATGTCCAGCCGCATCATTAACGAGATCCGCGGCATCAACCGCGTGGTCTACGATATTTCGTCTAAACCTCCCGCGACTATCGAGTGGGAATAATTCATGGGGAAAAAATAACATGTCGACATCAACCTTGATTACCTTGCCGCTGCCGGTATTTATCCGCGGAAAAGTTCGCGACGTCTATGATTTAAGCGACCGCCTGCTTATGGTCGCCTCGGACCGCATCTCTGCTTTCGATTTTGTGCTGGGCACTCCCGTGCCGGACAAAGGCAAAATCCTGACCCAGATTTCCGCCTGGTGGTTTAAGAAGTTGGAAGACATCGTGCCCAACCATTTAATCTCCGCCGATGCCAGCCGATTCCCACTCGAGCTCTTGGCCTATCAAGACTCTTTGGAAGGCCGCACGATGCTTGTGAAAAAGACGGACAAAATCATGATCGAGTGCGTCGTCCGCGGCTATTTAGCGGGGAGCGGCTGGAAGGAGTATCAGAAAACCCAAAGCGTCTGCGGAGTGCCATTGCCCGCTGGCTTGAAAGAATCTGATCGCTTGCCGCAGCCTATTTTCACACCGGCCACGAAAGAAGAAGGCGGCAAGCACGATGAGAACATTTCTTTTGAACGCATGGTGGAGATTCTGGGCAAGTCGTTGTCCGAAGATCTGCGCGCCAAGAGCATGGCCATCTATCAGAAAGCGGCCAAGATCGCCGAAGAGCGCGGGCTCATTCTTTGCGACACCAAGTTTGAATTCGGCCAGCTTAACGGCCAGGTCATTCTGATCGACGAAGTGCTCACCCCGGACTCTTCACGGTTCTGGGAAAAAGCCAAATACGTCTCCGGAAAATCACAAGATAGTTTTGATAAGCAGTATGTGCGCGACTATCTCGAATCCATCCACTGGAATAAGCAGCCACCCGTTCCGGCGCTTCCGGCGGAAGTCGTCAAAAATACGCGCGCGAAATACACGGAAGCCTTTGAGCGGCTGACCGGTGTTCCTTTTGATCGCTAATGGCGAAGACGACTTTGATCGCGGTCACTCACAAAGCCGGCGTGATGGATCCTGTCGGCCATGGTCTGAAAAAAGATATTGAAGATTTAGGTCTGGCGCGTGTGAAAAATGTATTGAGCGCGCAGCTTTACCGGCTAGAAGGAGATGTTTCCCGCGGTGATTCGGACCGTATTGCCAAAGAGCTGCTGTGCGATCCGATCATTCAGGAATGTCAGGATCATCTGATGCCTAAATCGATGGTCGTGGATATTTGGTTTAAGGCGGGTGTGACGGATGTGGTGGGCGATAGTGTTTTAAAGGGAATTCGCGATTTGGATATTCAAGGCGTGCAGCAGGTTCGTACTGGAATGCGTTACGCGTTTGAAGGTGTGACGAAGCGTGAGACCGCCGAGAAAATTGCGCTCGCTCTCTTGGTGAATCCGCTCGTGCATGAGGCGACGGTTCATGCTGACTAAGGACACGACATTGGTTAAACAAGTTCCCCTGTTGAGCGCGGAAGATTCTCAGCTTTTGGAAATCAGCCGCAAAGGGCTGTTATCACTCAATCTCCAAGAGATGAAAGCAATCCAATCCTATTTTGACCGGCTGGGCCGCAATCCGACGGACGTGGAGCTGGAAACAATCGCACAGACCTGGAGCGAGCATTGCAAGCACAAGACTTTTTCCGGCGTGATCGAGTATGAGGAAAAAGGCCGCGGTTCGCGCGTGTATGACAACCTGTTGAAATCCACCATCATGAAAGCGACGCAAGAGTTGGACAAGCCCTGGTGCTGGTCTACCTTTAAAGACAATGCGGGCATCATCGCGTTTGATGAGGAATGGGGCGTCGCTTTTAAAGCCGAGACACATAACCATCCGTCGGCCTTGGAACCTTACGGCGGTGCCGGTACCGGATTGGGCGGCGTGATCCGTGATATCTTAGGTGTCGGTCTTGGCGCCAAACCCGTTATGAATACCGATGTCTTCGCCTTTGCACCGAAGGATTTGCCCGCACGAAAAATTCCGCGAGGCGTTTTAGCGCCACGACGCATTATCCAGGGTGTCATCGCAGGGGTGCGTGATTATGGAAACCGGATGGGCATTCCGACTGCCAATGGCGCCGTCTATTTTGATGAACGGTATGTCGCCAACCCGCTCGTGTTCTGCGGAACGGTGGGACTTATTCCCAAAGACAAAGTTGAAAAGGAAGTAAAACCAGGGGATCTCGTCGTGAGCTTGGGCGGACGCACGGGCCGCGACGGCATTCACGGCGCCACCTTTTCTTCCGCGGCGCTGGAAGAAGGCATTTCGTCCTCCGTCGTTCAAATTGGCCACGCTATTATGGAGAAACGCGCGATGGACGTTCTCCTGCAAGCACGGGACATGAACCTTTATCGCTCCGTCACCGACTGCGGCGCGGGGGGATTCTCCTCGGCGGTCGGGGAACTTGGATCGTCGACAGGCGTTACAGTAGATCTCGATAAGGCGCCACTCAAATACGAAGGACTCTTGCCTTGGGAAATTTGGGTTTCCGAGAGTCAGGAACGTATGGTGTTGGCCGTCCCCCCGGAAAAATGGGCCGCTTTAAAAGCACTCGCGGATTCTGAAAATGTGGAAGTCACGGTCATCGGCGAATTCAGGCAGGATCAAAAACTAACGCTTCGCTACCGGGGTGAAGACGTCGGTGAGTTGGACATGGAATTTGTGCACGACGGCATGCCGCGCGTGCACCGCAAAGCGATTTGGAGCCCGGGGGTCGAGCCCGGTACCGCGCGACCGGCGGCGCCTCTGCGCGCAAAAGATTTAGGACTGCGGGGTTGCGACTACGGGTCTGTGCTCTTGAAGCTTTTGGCGCATCCGAACATTGCCTCTAAGAAATGGGTGGTTCGTCAATACGATCATGAAGTTCAGGGCGGGAGTGTCGTCAAGCCTTTTGTCGGCCTCGATCAACGTGGTCCGTCTGACGCTTGCGTGTTTCGTCCACGACTCGAATCCGATCGTGCGGTTGTGGTCAGCAATGGCTTTAATCCGTCTTACGGCGATTGGGATCCTTATTGGATGTCGGCTTGCGCGATCGATGAAGCGCTGCGAAATTTGGTGGCCGTCGGCGGCGACATCTCCCATGCCGCTATCCTGGATAATTTTTGCTGGGGAAATCCGGAAGATCCGCATGAGCTGGCGGCCTTGGTGCGCGCTTGCCAGGCTTGCTACGACATGGCCAAAGGTTTTGGTGTTCCCTTTATCTCCGGCAAGGACAGTTTGAATAACACCTGGCGCGATCCGGGAGGTAAGCTTCGTTCCATTCCACGCAGTTTGCTCATCTCCGCCATTGGCGTCATAAAGGACGCCAAGCGTGCGGTGACGATGGATCTCAAAGCGCCCGGTGATTGGATCTACATTGTCGGTGAAACGCGCGACGAGTTGGGCGGCGCCCATCTTTGGAAAGCCGTGGGAAAACCGCCGAAGGGCCACGTTCCACGAGTTCAAGTGGCCAAAGCGCAGGAGATGTTCACTCTCATGCATCAAGCCATGAAAAAAGGCTACGTGCGCGCCTGTCATGATCTGTCGGAAGGCGGCTTGGCGGTGGCGGCGGCGGAGATGGCTTTCGGAGGCGATCTCGGCATGACTTTGGACATTTCGCGTCTGCCGACGCCCGCGCCATTGTCGGAAATTGCTCTTCTTTTCTCGGAAACTCCGAGCCGGTTTTTGGTGGAGGTTCCGGCCGTGGCCAAAAAGAGCTTTGAAGTCCTCTTTAAAGGATACGCGGGCTGCGTGGGCCGCGTGACTAAAACGAAAACGCTTATTTTGCGCGACAACAAAACCAAGCGCACCTATGTGGATGAGCCGATCAGCGATCTGAGCCGTGCCTGGGAGGGCTTATGAGCGCGATCAAAGCCATTGTACTCCGCACGGCGGGAACCAATTGTGATAAGGAAACGGCTTATGCGCTTGGCTTGGCCGGCGCGGAGGCTGAGATCGTCCACGTCAACCAGCTTCTGTCCAAACAGATCAGTCTCGAACCATTTCGCTTGATGGTGATTCCCGGGGGATTTTCCTACGGGGATGATGTGGCGGCGGGCAAGATCCTGGCGAACGAAATGCGTTTCAAACTGCGCGGCGCGTTGGACGAGTTCGTGGCGCAAGGCAAGCGCATCATCGGCATCTGCAATGGGTTTCAGGTGCTCGTAAAGACGGGATACCTTCCAGGCACTCCCGAACGTGCGCAGACGGTGACTCTGGCTGCCAATGATTCCGGGCAATTCCGCTGCCATTGGGTGCGCATGCGCCGGGAAAAATCGGCTTGCCAGTGGCTGAATGACACCGAAGTCCAATGGGAGCTTCCCATCGCGCATGGCGAAGGAAAATTTATCACGCAGGACGCCAGAACGCTGGCCGCTCTCGAGAAAAATGGCCAAGTGATTTTTCGCTACAAAGGGGAAAACCCCAACGGTTCGATGAATGCTATCGCAGGCATCTGCTCTACGGACGGCAATGTCGTCGGTCTCATGCCGCATCCGGAGCGGCATGTGGTTGGCTCCCAGCATCCGGAATGGACTAGGGGTTCGGGGAAGAACAAGACGCCCGTCGGCCTGCAGTTTTTTCAGGCCGCCGTACAAAACTAAAGGGATTTACATGCGAATCGAAGACGATCATTTTCACGATGAATGCGGAGTCGTCGGTGTCCAGCACCATCAGGAAGCTTCACGCTTGGCGTACCTCATGCTTTACGCGCTGCAGCATCGCGGCCAAGAGTCAGCGGGCATCGTTGCCTCCGATGGATCGCAGCTCACTCGCCAGACGGGCATGGGGTTGGTGTCGGATATCTTTAACACCCAGACGCTGGCGCCGCTTAAAGGGCGTCTGGCGATCGGTCACGTGCGTTATTCGACCGCCGGCGACACGACGCTCCGAAATGCTCAACCGCTTTTGGCCAACACCGCCCACGGCGTATTGGCGATCGCGCACAACGGCAACTTAACCAATGCTCTTACGTTGCGTAAACAGCTTGAAAATTCCGGATCCATTTTTCAAACCACCTCCGACACGGAATGCATTCTTCATCTTGTCGCTCGCTCCAAAGCCAAGTCGCTACGTGACGCCATTTTGGAAGCGCTCCGGCAGGTGGAAGGGTCTTACTCGCTTGTGTTCTGCACGAAAAAAGAACTGATTGCCGCACGCGATCCTTATGGCGTACGACCGCTCGTCCTCGGACGATTAGGCCAAGCCGTCATGATGGCCTCCGAAACCTGCGCGTTGGATTTGGTCGGCGCGAAATTTCTGCGGGAAGTGAAACCCGGAGAACTGGTTTATGTGAACGGTGGGGGAATTAAATCAACCATCTTCGCGCAGCGTCCGCAAACCGCTTTTTGCAGCTTCGAAAATATTTATTTTGCACGACCGGATGGTGTTCTCTTTGGTAAAAGCGTCTATGCGGTGCGCACGGAATTGGGTCGCCAGCTCGCGCGTGAGGCTCCTGCGAAAGCGGACATCGTTATTGCCGTCCCCGACTCGGCCAATGTGGCGGCGGTCGGTTATGCGGAAGAGTCCGGTATTCCTTATGGTCTCGGTCTCATCCGCAGCCATTACATCGGCCGCACGTTCATCGAGCCCAGCCAAACCATCCGTGACTTCGGCGCGCGCATCAAATACAACGCTGTGCGCGAAGCGTTAAAAGGTAAAAGCATCGTCTTGATCGACGACTCCATCGTCCGCGGTACCACGAGCCGCAAACTCGTCCGCATGCTCAAACGCGTCGGCGTCAAAGCCATCCACATGCGCATCAGCTCGCCTCCGATCATCGGGTCCTGCTACTACGGCATCGATACCCCAACAAAAAAGGAGCTGATCGCCTCGAACCATTCCGTCGCCGGCATCCGCGACTACCTCGGCGTCGACAGCTTGGCTTACCTGTCGGTGGAAGGCCTACTCAAATGCTGCGGTGGAAGCCAAAAATCATTTTGCGTCGGCTGCTTCACGGATCAATACCCTATCCCCCTATTGGATTTCGCCCAAAAAGATCTCAAGCCCGTCTGTTAGTGGAGCTTTGCTGAGCCCGCGGCGTTCGATCCAAATTGATATAATCTGGCTGGAAATCACCTCCTTATGAAAATTCTTGTCATCGGAAGCGGCGGGCGGGAGCATGCCATCGTCCATGCGCTGGCTCGGAATAAGAACATTGAGCACTTATGGTGCGCGCCCGGCAATGCAGGGATTGCGCAAGAAGCCGAATGCGTCCATGTCCAAGCCGATAATATCCGCGAACTCTTCGCCTTTGCTCGCGATAATAAGGTCGATCTCACCATCGTAGGCCCCGAAGGACCGCTCGTCGATGGTGTTGTCGATCATTTTCGGCGCGGCGGACTCACTATCGTGGGGCCCACCAAAACGGCCGCGCGTCTGGAAGGGAGCAAATCCTTCGCGAAAACGTTCATGCACAAATATGGCATCCCGACCGCGCACTATGAAGTGGTTCCCAACCTGGAAAAGGGGGCTTATCTCTTAAGTTTCTGGAAAGGGCCTTGCGTCGTTAAGGCTGATGGTTTGGCGGCGGGCAAAGGCGTCAAAGTGTGTCGGGACGCGGCGGAAGCGAAAGAATTTTTGTTCGAAGTGATGGAAAAGGAAGTATTCGGAGCGGCCGGCTCGACCGCCATTTTGGAAGAATGCCTGCACGGCGAAGAAGCCACCGTGATGGCGTTCTGCGACGGCAAGACGCTGGTCCCGATGCCCGCCTCTCAAGATCATAAACGGCTTTTGGATAATGACGAAGGGCCGAACACCGGCGGCATGGGCGCCTATGCGCCAGCGCCTGTGTTGACGCCTGCGCTCATGAAACGCGTCGAAGAAGAAATCTTTAAACCTTTTTTGAAAGGGATCGCTGAAGAAGGCTTCGATTTCCTTGGAATCATTTATTTTGGTCTGATGATGACTCCGGCGGGACCTCAAGTGCTAGAGTTCAACGTGCGTTTCGGAGATCCGGAAACGCAAGTCGTTCTGCCCTTGCTGGAGAGCGATCTGTCGGATGTTTTAATGGCCGTTGCTCAAAAACGTTTATCCGAGATCACGGTTCGATGGAAGAAGCAGTCGTCTCTCTGTCTTGTACTGGCCTCTGCCGGCTATCCCGGTATCTATGAGAAGGGGAAAGTCATCAAGGGGCTAAGTTTCAAGCCATCCGACCCGGCGACAGTTTTTCACGCGGGCACGCAGCAGAAACCGGAGGGTATCGTGACGGCTGGTGGGCGCGTGTTGGGCGTGACGGCCTTAGGTGACACGCTGGAATCCGCGCGAGATAAAGCCTATCAAGCCGCGAACGCCATTTCATTCGAGGGAAAAATTTACCGCAAAGATATCGGAGCCAAGGCTTTAGCCGTATCTGGGAGAGTGGGATGAACCGAACCACCGCTACCATTTCAGCCGGACGCGTCGTACTCGATGGGCCTAAAATCGAACAAAAGCTAAGAGGGCTTGTCCAAGCCATCCATAAGGAATTCAGCAAGGACTTAAATAGACTGGCTTTGGTCGGAATTCAAACTCGAGGCGCTTATGTTGCTCGACGAATGGCTAAAATGTTCCAGGACATAACCGGTAAAGAAATTCCTGTCGGCATTTTGGACATTACCTTGTATCGCGACGATGTTCATGACATTGCCGAGCAGCCCGAAGTGAAAGAAACCGATTTGTCTTTCGACATTGCCAATCGGCCGTTGATTTTAGTTGATGACGTATTGTTTACGGGACGCACCGTCCGTTCGGCCATGAATGCGCTCATTGATTACGGCCGCCCGCAATGCATCCGCCTAGCGGTACTGGTGGATCGCGGCCACCGTGAGCTACCCATCGGAGCGGATTATGTGGGCCTCGTGCTCAAAACGCAGGTCGATGATGTGGTCGACGTCAACTTGCAAGAGATTGATGAAGAAGATAGCATTCGTCTGAGGAAATATGAGGAACGTAAGACTAGATGAAACTTCGGCATAAAGACCTTTTAGGGTTGTCCCACCTCAATGCCGAAGAGATTGAGCTCATTTTAAACACCGCAGTTCCCTTTAAAAAACTCTTCACCCGCTCCATCAAAAAAGTCCCACCCCTTCGTGGCAAGACGGTGGCCATGCTGTTCTACGAACCCTCGACCCGCACCAGAACCTCTTTTGAACTAGCGGCCACTCGGCTCTCTGCGGACGTTTTGAGCCTAGCCGTCTCTTCTTCCAGCGTTCAGAAGGGGGAGAGTTTGACCGACACGGCGCTCAATCTGGAAGCCATGAAAGTGGATTACATTGTTCTGCGCCATTCCGTTTCCGGGGCTCCTGAACTTCTGGCGCGTGCCGTCCGGGCTCATGTGGTCAATGCCGGTGACGGTAACCATGAGCATCCGACGCAGGGCCTGCTGGATCTTTACACGATTCGCGAAAAGAAGAAAAAAATCCAGGGTTTAACCGTCGCCATCATCGGAGACATCCTCCATTCCCGTGTCGCGCGTTCCAATATCTGGGGGCTGACCAAGCTTGGTGCGAACGTCCGGCTATGCGGCCCGGCAACTCTCATTCCGCCGGGGCTGAAAGAGGCTTTTGGCAGTAATGTCGAGGTCACGTACAACATGAAGGAAGCTCTAGAAGGCGCTGATGTCGTGAACGTTTTACGACTTCAACTCGAACGACAGCAGGAAAATCTTTTCCCGAGTTTACGCGAGTATCACGAATTTTACGGTTTGGATGACAAGAAGCTTTCCTGGGCCAAGAAGGACTGTATCGTCATGCATCCCGGACCGATGAATCGCGGTGTCGAGATTTCTTCGAGTGTGGCCGATGGTCCTCAATCGGTTATCTTGGAGCAAGTCACCAACGGTATCGCCGTTCGCATGGCCGTCCTCTATTTGCTTGCCGGAAGCACGGGGGTAACTCCGACGGGTTTGCCTCAGCAGATGGCGACTGAAAGGAAGGCCTCATGAAAAGCCGTGTGACTTGGGCCCGTAAAGAAACCCCGAGCCCCGCGGGAAGTCCGAGGCGGTCTCTCTTGATCCGAGGCGGTCATGTGGTGGATCCGCGCAATAAGTTGGATGAGGTTTTGGACGTTCTGATTGAAGGCCAGCATATCCAAAAAGTCGCCCGCGACATTAAACCCACCAAAGAGACCGAAGTTTTAAACGCCGCCAATTTAGTTGTCACGCCGGGCCTCATTGATGTTCATGTTCATTTGCGTGAGCCGGGCCAGGAAGAAAAAGAAACTATTGCCACTGGGACCGCGGCCGCGGCGATAGGCGGTTTTACCACGCTCGCCTGCATGCCCAACACAATTCCGCCGATTGATAACGTCTCGCAGATTCAATTCGTGATGATGAAAGCTCAGAGCGAAGGATATGTTCGCGTGTTCCCAATCGGTGCCATCACGCGCGGGCAGGACGGGGCTGAGTTGACCGAAATCGGTGCAATGGTGCGCGCCGGCTGCGTTGCTATTTCCGATGATGGAAAGCCGGTCGCCAATTCCAAACTTTTCCGCCGCGCTCTGGAATATGCCAAGACCTTTGGGCTGACTGTGATCGATCATTGCGAAGATCCGGAGCTGGCTAAAGGCGGCGTCATGAACGAAGGGCGCTTGGCCGCGCTCTTGGGTTTGAAAGGGATTCCACGACAGGCCGAATACATTATGGTGTCCCGCAACATTGCTTTATGCGAATTGACCGGCGGCAATCTTCACTTGGCGCATCTCTCAACGAAAGAGTCCGTCGCGCTCGTGCGTGATGCCAAAAAGCGCGGTCTTCCGATCACGGCGGAGACTTGCCCTCACTACTTTACGCTCACGGAAGATGCCGTCACGGGATACAACACGAATGCGAAGATGAACCCACCTTTGCGAACCGAAGAGGATCGCGAAACCATCCTGGCTGGACTGGCCGATGGAACTATCGACTGCATTGCCAGTGACCATGCGCCGCACACCGTAGCGCAAAAGTCGCGCGAATTCGATTTTGCTCCGTTTGGAATTATCGGACTTGAGACAACGCTCGGCCTCGTGCTCACGCATCTCGTGCATAAAAAAGTCATGTCCCTTTCCGCCGCGATCGCCGCGCTCACGGATGCTCCGGCCCGTGCGCTTCATTTGCAAGGCGGTCATTTATCTCCCGGAGCGCCTGCGGATATCACGCTTATCAATTTAAAAGGGAAGCATGTTGTCGAGACCTTTACCTCCAAGAGCCGCAACTCTCCCTTCATCGGCTGGACTCTGCAAGGAAAAGCGGAAGCGACGCTCGTGGGTGGGGAAATCGTTATGCGCGCCGGCCGTCTTCTCAAGAAGCCGGATCTTCACTAACCGATATTTTCATGAACACCACCTCGACGACGCTTGGACCTCTTACGCTCAAAAATCCGGTGCTGGTAGCGGCCGGAACGTTTGGGTATGGGTTAGAATTTCAGGAATTTTTTGATGTCAATCTCTTGGGCGGCGTCATTACGAAGACGTTGACGCTCAAGCCGCGTGATGGGAATCCTGCTCCGCGCGTGGTGGAGACGCCCAGCGGGATGCTGAATGCCGTCGGGCTGCAGAATGTGGGAGTCGAAGCGTTTTTGAAAGACAAATGGCCGGGGCTTTCCGTGCTGAAGGTTCCCGTCATTGTCAGTATTGCCGGTTTCACGGATCAGGAGTTCATCGACATCGCCAAGCAGTTTGCGGAAATCCCCGTGGCCGCTTTAGAGTTGAATCTTTCCTGTCCGAATGTTTCGCATGGCGCAGGCAATCGCTGTTTCGCTCAGAGCGCGGAACAGACGCAGGCGGTGGTTCGTGCGGTCAAACAAATTGTGAAAGTCCCTGTTTTTGCCAAGCTGTCGCCGGAGGTTGCTGATTTGCCAGCGATCGCCAAAGCGGCTGCGGACGCGGGGGCGGATGTGATCACGCTCATTAATACAATGGCCGGCATGGTCATCGATGTCGACAAAGAAACGCCGGTTTTGGCGAATCGTACCGGGGGTTTATCCGGGCCGGCTATTCGTCCGATTGCAGTGCGCTGCATTTGGGAAGTTCATCAATCTATCAAAACCCCGATCCTTGGGCTGGGTGGCGTGGCTTCAGGAAGAGATGCTTTGGAACTGATTTTAGCCGGTGCGAGCGCGGTGGCGGTTGGGACGGCCAATTTTTGGAATCCTCGCGCGCCAGTGATGGTGTTGGAAGAGTTGAATCATCTCCTGTCTAAAAAAGGCAAAGCCTTGAAGGATCTTGTGGGAAAGGTGACTATTTAAAATGAAACCGTTAATCGTGGCGCTCGACGTAGAAACAGATATCGAAGCCCTGCGCTTGGTGCGTAAGTTGAAGCCACAAGTCGATTTATTCAAGGTAGGTCCCGTCCTTTTTCTAAAATATGGAGGTGCGCTCTTAACACAGCTCCGGGAGCTTGGGGCTGAGATCTTTCTGGACATGAAATTCCATGACATCCCGAGTGTGGTCGCTAAAGCCATCGAACGAGCGGCGGCTTGGGGCGTATATAGCGCCACCATTCACACGTCCGGTGGATTTGAAATGATGATGGAAGCGGCGCGAGTTCCAAAGCGTCCCAAGCTTTGGGGCGTGACCGTGCTGACGAGTTTGGATCAAAGCGATTTGAAGCAACTCGGTATTGGAAGGTCCGTCGAAATCCAAGCGCAGCATTTAGCTAAAATCGCTTCCTCGGCCGGACTGGATGGCGTGATCTCTTCGGTTCGCGAAGCGCGTGGGATTAAGAAGGTTTGCGGGAAACGTTTTGAAGTGGTCACCCCGGGCATCCGGTTGGCCAAGGCCTCAGACGATCAAAAGCGCGTTCAAACGCCTGCAGGAGCCGTAAAGAACGGGGCGGATTTTTTTGTGATGGGAAGACCGGTTGTGGAATCGGAAGATCCCGTAGAAACGGTGCGATCGATTTATAAATCTTTAGGAAGGAAACGATCATGACATCCGACGATGTTTTAAACCTGTTCAAAGAACGCGGGGCGCTCCTGCAGGGCCATTTCAAACTGACGAGCGGCCTGCACAGCGACAATTATCTGCAATGCGCGCTGTTGTTTCAATATGGCTGTGATGGAGACCGTCTCGGAGCCGAACTCGCTCGATCGATTAAAAAGCAGCCCATGGAAAAACCCATCACGGCCGTGGTCACGCCTGCCATCGGCGGGATTGTGGTCGGCTACGTGATCGCCCGCGCCCTGGGAATACGCGCGATTTTTGCGGAACGGGTCGATGGAAAATTTTTTCTGCGTCGTGGATTTGTTCTGGCTCCTGGAGAAGAAGTGATTGTGGCGGAAGACGTCATCACGACCGGCGGCTCGGTTCGCGAAGTGGCGACCCTTGTCGAAAACTCCGGCGCGCATGTCGCGGGATTTGCCGCGGTGGCAGAGCGCGGAACCTCGGACGCTCAATTTCCAGCTCCTAAGCACGTGCTTTTGCGTCTGCCGCTCGTGACCTATCCACCCGACAATTGTCTCCTGTGCAAACAGGGTATTCCTCTCATTAAACCCGGCAGCCGGCCTGAGCCCGTGAGGAAATCATGATCACCTATAAAAAAGCCGGAGTCGACGTTGAAGCAGGCAGCGATTTGGTGGACCGGATTAAGAAGATGTCGCCCATGATCGGCGGTTTTGCGGGGCTTTTTCCTTTGCCGATGAAAGGATTGAAAGAACCGCAGCTTGTGGGATGCACCGATGGAGTGGGGACAAAACTCAAAATCGCTTTTTTGGCTGATCAGCATGGCACGGTCGGTATCGATTTGGTCGCCATGAACGTAAATGATCTTCTCTGCTGCGGCGCCAAACCGCTTTTCTTCTTGGATTATTTCGCCTGTGGCAAGCTGGATGTGGATGTGGCCGAGCAGGTTGTGAAAGGGATTGTGAACGGCTGCAAGCAATCCAACTGCGTGCTCTTAGGCGGCGAGACAGCGGAGATGCCAGGATTCTATGAGCCGGGTGAATACGATTTGGCGGGTTTTGCGACCGGCGTGGTGGATAAATCGAAAGTGATTGACGGGAAAAAAGTGCGGCCGGGCGATATTATTTTAGGAATTCCTTCTTCAGGGCTGCATTCCAATGGGTATTCCTTGGTCCGAAAAGTTTTCACAGATGCCGAACTGAAACATCGCTGGAGTGAATTTCTCACACCAACGATGATCTATGTAAAAGCGCTATGGCCTTTGATCTCGTCACAAAAACCGGTTTTAAAGGCGCTCGCTCATATTACCGGTGAAGGATTTATCGGCAATATTCCGCGCGTGCTGCCCAAAGGTGTCCAGGCACGGATTACCATGCGGAGCTGGCCGGTCCCCGAATTGTTTCATGAAATCCAAAACCGGGCGGGCCTGCCGGATGATGAAATGTTTAACACGCTCAACATGGGCATCGGCATGGTGCTGGTCGTGTCACCGAAAGATGTCGCCGTGGTGGAAAAGCAAATCCGCACGGTGTATCCCATTGGCGTGATCGAATCCGGATCGAAAGGGATTCGTTTTGCCTAAAGCGGTACGGATCGCCGTCCTGGTTTCAGGCGGCGGCAGCAATCTGGAAGCGATACTCGAGGCGAAAAAGTCCGGCCAGCTTCCCGGCATTGAGGTTGTTCTTGTTCTTTCCAGCAAAGCCGACGCTTATGCCTTAACCCGTGCGCGCGATCACAAGATCGAAACGGCCGTTGTAGAAAGAAAACAATTTTTGAGCGATGAAGCCTTTAATGCGGCGACTTTGGCCGCTTTGATTCAGTCGCAAGCCGATGTCCTTTGTCTGGCGGGCTACTTACGGAAGTTGGGTCCCGGTATTATTCACCGTTACCGCGGGCGCATTTTAAATATTCATCCGGCGCTTCTGCCCAAATACGGTGGACCCGGCATGTACGGGCATTTCGTGCATGAGGCCGTGCTCAAGGCGGGGGAAAAAGAATCAGGATGTTCGGTGCACGTCGTCGATGAAGAGTTCGATCACGGTCCAGTTCTGGCGCAGGCGAAAGTCCCGGTATTGCCCGGCGATGATGCGGAAAAATTGGCAGCCCGAGTCTTGGAACAAGAACACAAGCTGTATCCCAAATCTATAAGAGAGTTTTGTGAAAAAATATGATTGAACGTTATAGCCGACCTGAGATGACGCGGTTGTGGACCGATGAATACCGGTTCGACAAAATGCTGGAGGTCGAATTGATGGCTACCGAGGCGCTTGTCAAACAGCATCAGGTGCCGGCCAAAGCCTATGCTGCCATTCGTCGGAAAGCCAAAATTAATGTGGCCCGAATCCGGCAAATCGAACGCGAGGTCAAACACGACGTCATCGCGTTCGTGACCCAAGTCGCAGAAAACATGGGTCCGGAGTCTCGTTTTCTGCATATGGGGCTTACATCCTCTGACGTTTTGGATACGGCGTTGGCCAAGCAGCTTGTTGAAGCGACAGATTTGCTACTCGCGGATGTCTCCACGCTGCGCAAAACATTAGCCGTGTTGGCCAAGCGTCATGCCAAGACGTTGATGATGGGACGGTCCCACGGCATTCACGGCGAGCCGATTACCTTTGGTATTAAGGTGGCCGGTTGGTATGCAGAAATGGGCCGTGCCGTCACGCGCTTAAAACAAGCACGCGCCGCCATTGCTTATGGAAAATTATCCGGCGCGATGGGCACCTTTGCTCATTTGGATCCCTCGATTGAAGCCTATGTATGCCGAAAGCTCGGACTAAAAGGGGAGCCCGTCGCGACTCAGGTGGTGCCGCGGGATCGGCACGCGGAATACATGTGCCATTTGGCGGTGGTGGCCGCCGGCATCGAGCGCATCGCGACCGAGATCCGCCATCTGCAGCGCACCGAAGTGCTGGAAGCCGAAGAACCCTTTTCGAAAGGCCAAAAAGGCTCCTCAGCGATGCCGCATAAGCGTAATCCCATCGCGTCCGAAAATCTTTGTGGATTGGCCAGATTGATTCGCGGGTATGCCCAGGCTTGTTTAGAAAATGTCGCCCTATGGCATGAGCGAGACATCAGTCACTCCTCTGTAGAGCGCGTCGCGCTGCCTGATGCGACTATTCTTTTGGACTTCATGTTTAATCGACTCAACGGTGTATTGGCGGGACTGCTAGTCTATCCCGAAAACATGAAGCGAAACATGTCGAAAACGGTGGAAATTATTGCTTCTCAAAGAGTTTTGCTTGCGCTCGTAGACAAGGGCTGGCGTCGGGAAGAGGCTTATAAACAAGTCCAGGACCATGCCATGAAGGCATGGTTGGAAGGATTTAGTTTTAGGCATTTGGTAGAAGAGGACGCTAAAATCATGAACGTTTTAAGCCGCGCCGATTTAGATCGTTGTTTTGATGCGACGTACTACGTCCGGCGAGGCAAAGACCTACTTAAACGCGCCGGTCTTTGATACAATTCGACGTCACGCAGTACTGAACGGGCGGTTAGCTCAGCGGTAGAGCGCCTTCCTTACACGGAGGATGCCGCAGGTTCAAATCCTGCACCGCCCACGTTTCCGGGCCTCACCGCCCAAATTTAAGTCTCATCGGGGGTCATATTTTGTTTGTTGGGGCGTACGCCGTAATCGTTGTCTTGACATGTCTTCTTGTGGCGATGAATGTTCGGGCGGTGGTCCAACAGTTTTTGAAGGACAAAAATGCGGTTCGGCTGTATTCATATTTGGTGACATTGGTTCTGATGGGATCTTTGATTATCGGCGTGTCCAGCGCTATTGTGCAGCGAGTTATCGATAGTGAGACGTTGCTGCAAACCGATGATACCGCGGTGGTTCATTATTATCGTCGTTAAATAAATCGTTTTTGCCCTCATGGTCAAATGGTTATGACGCCACCCTGTCAAGGTGGAATTACGAGTTCGATTCTCGTTGGGGGCGTTCTTTATTTTCAGTTATAATACACCCCATTATGAATGGCACCACATCACCTCAGTTCGAGAATCGCTTCTTCGAACTCTACCTGGAATTCTTCAACCGCGCGGAATCCGAACGCCGGTGGAATGTCCAAAAGGACATTCCCTGGGACGAGTGCAATCCGAAGGTTTCTGATGAGATCGCGCTGATCGTCGAATCCTTCTGCGCGGTGGAGCTCTTTTTACCTGACTACACCTCTAAGATTCTGCAGCTCATCCGCAAAAGCCGCGGGCGGGCCTGGTTTCAAGCCAATTGGGGTTACGAAGAGTCTAAACAT
>Ga0207070_1046_pt1 | contig 27791 bp, 30 predicted proteins | sample Alteio_BWMinHeat_92_FD_153591 | JGI IMG/M metagenome (GOLD analysis project Ga0207070, IMG submission 153591) | Enriched cells from forest soil in Barre Woods Harvard Forest LTER site, Petersham, Massachusetts, United States -... | ecosystem: Environmental > Terrestrial > Soil > Temperate forest >...
CTGCGGCTGTGCACTGGCAATTGAACAGGTATTCAAGGAGGCGGGGTTCCCGGAGGGCTGTTTCACCGCGCTGCTGGTGCCGGGCAATGACGTGGAACATATTATTGCGCATCCGCGTGTCCGCGCGGTGACGCTAACCGGCAGCACGCAAGCCGGGAAAGCCGTGGCAGCAAAAGCGGGGGCGCTACTCAAAAAGACCGTGCTGGAGCTGGGTGGCAGCGATGCCTATGTGGTGCTGGCGGATGCGGATATCAAACAAGCTGCCGCCATTTGCGCTCAGAGCTGCCTCCTCAATGCGGGACAAAGCTGCATCGCCGCCAAGCGGTTTATAGTGCTCGCTTCCGTGCTGGAAGAATTTGAACGGCATTTCATCCGGTATTTTGAGGGCATCAAGACCGGCCATCCCAAAGCATCCGGCGTTGACATGGGGCCCTTGGCGCGCACGGACCTCCGTACCGCGCTACATGAGCAGGTTGTATGCAGCATAAGCCTTGGCGCAGAATTACGGCTTGGCGGCACAATGCCCGACGGGCCGGGCGCTTACTATCCGCCGACCGTGCTTGGCAATGTGCGTCCCGGCATGCCGGCGTTCGACGAGGAGTTGTTCGGGCCGGTAGCGGCCATTATCGAGGCCAAGGATGAAGACGAAGCCTTCGCACTGGCGAATGCCACGCCGTTCGGGTTGGGCTCGGCGGTTTTTACTACAGACATAGAACGTGGAGAAGCGCTGGCCAGGACGCGGCTGGATGCCGGGCAGGCGTTTGTAAATGCTTTCGTGCGCTCCGACCCGCGCCTGCCTTTCGGCGGCGTCAAGGAAAGCGGCTATGGGAGAGAACTGGGTGCCGGCGGCATCCGGGAATTCGTCAACATCAAGACGGTATACGTGGCGTAAATCACTGGCTATGACAAAGGCCGCGCCTGTGCGGTTTTCCACACATCGAACACCTCCACCGACACGCCGGCATTCAAGCCCTTGGAGTCAAATACGTAGGCCAGCACGGGTCCCGTGGCGCTGCTGGCATTCGCATCGGCTGACATGACGGTCACTCCCGCCGATGCGCCTGCCTTCCAGTCCGGCCCTGATTTTAGCTGGGCCAATGCCCCGGGCGTGCGGAACACATAGACCTGGCTTGCGGACGCAACGCCCACTTGTAACCCAGCCGATCCCGCGCCGATGCTATAATACCCGGTGATTTTTCCATGCTCGATGAGCGCGCCTTTGCCTCCCGCGCCGCCGATGATCAGGTCTGCCTTAACAACGCTCGGAAACACAAGGATACCGGCTGCATTGCTCGTGGTAGCGGCACAGGAAGAAGAAACCTGCTGGCATTGTTCCAATGCGGCCATGACCGCCTTGTCGAGCGCCGGGTTCGCTTCCAATACATCCGTTTCTGCTCTGGCAATGCCAGTATGCAATACTACCGGCCCAAAGATGAAGGCTGCAAAGACCGCCATAGCAAGCCTTTCGCGCCATTGTTTCGTCTGTGTGTAGTACATAAGGTTACTCCTTCCGTAAAGGTGACAGTGAATCCCGTTTGCTAGTAATTCATCGCCTGAGCAACATGCATCACGCCGACGCCGTGCATAAACACCAGCCCCCCGCCCAGATAGGCGGTGTAAGTGATCAAGGCTATCGCGAGTATCAACGTGGCAGTCCACGCATTGCTTGGTGGTAGTTGCTGGCTTTGTCTACGCCACAAAAAGAATGCAAGCGTCAGGTAAGTGGCGGCCGTTACAACTGCCGCTATCGCATGTTTATTGATTGCGGCGCGCGTGCTCTCATCGATATCCGGAACGGTAAAGTAAGCAAGCAGCCCGGTTACTGCCGTAAAGAGCGCCATAAGAATACCGAGCCAAAAATCCCAGCGCGCTACGCTCAAACAGGTTGGCGCCCATGATTTCCCACGCGCGTAAGCCGCAACGATAAACAACACCGATGCGGTGAATAATAATGCCACCGCAAAATGCACAAAGATCGGATGGAAATGCCAGAGAGACATAGGGTTCCCATGTTATGAATAGTTACGCAGCGGCTTGGCCCGCAGGTTTGCCAAACCAGCCTTCCACGCCTTCCTCGAAGGCCCATACGTTGCCGTAGTCTGCGCTTTCAAGCTTTTGCGCCGCTTGTCTGGAAAGAGGGCATTGCGTGTTGAGGCAATAGACGATAATGCGCTGATCTTTCGATGCGGCATGCTGTGCCACATCGTTCACAAAATTAGCATTATCCTTGAGAGGAATATTAATAGCGCCCGGAATATGCTGTTTCTGGAAGTTTTCCTTGGACAATACGTCAATTACCAGCACATCTTCCTTGTTATCGATGCACTGCTTTAATTGGGATTTGCTGATGGTTCTCATAACTGCCTCCTTTGGATTATGTAGGCCACGCTGATCCATCCGACGTCAATTTGCCATGCGCAATATCGGAACGGCCCATAAAAATTTTATAAATATTACGGGCTAATCGATGGCCTTCCATGTGCCGTCCGGCATACGGCAGGCGGTGCCATGCGCTTCCTGCAACCGTCCCTCTACTGTCACCTTATGCATATATTCGCGGCAGTACGGTTCTTCGGCGCCCTGGGAACCCGGCTCCGGATAGGCAGTATTCGCATAATTGGGATAAGGGTACTGGTAAGGATATGCGTAATCCGCCGGATATGGAGGATAGTACACGGTGCAGCCGGAGAGTATTCCCAGAAGCACTATCACTACGATCTGTTTTAGTGGGCACATACTTCTCCTCCTCCATATCAATGGATATGGACTCCGACCCCAACTCCGGCATACGGATAGGCCGGCGGGTAGTAAGGATAGGGTGGCGGGGCATAGGCATAAGGCGGCGGATAGGCGTAATACCTCGGAGGCGGATAATACGGGTAAGCATAATATGGCGGGTAATATGGGTAGGCATAGGGATAAGGATACCACACGCCGCCGATGAACACCCCTCCATGATGCCCTCTTGCCTCGCTCGATAAAGGTGCTGCGCAAAGCGCTGTTGCCAGGATAAGCGCAAGGATACATCGCATCCGTTTCATACACGCCTCCATTCGCTTAGGAGGCTAGCAAATGCGGTGCAAAGGCGTTGTATGATAGATGGGCGCAGATATAAAAAGGGGATAAAGCTAGGGCACCGCAGCCTTAGCGCGGTTCCATGATTCCCATTTTATTTCCTGCAAACTGCGCAAGCGTATTTTGCAATGTCTCGGCATCGACGGGCTTGGTGATATAGCCGTCCATGCCCGCCTGCAGGCATTTTTGCTTATCGCCAGCCAAGGCATGCGCTGTCATGGCAATAATTGGTATTCTGGCTTTTCCATGCTTTGTTTCCATTTCCCTGATTATCCGCGTCGTCTCCAAACCATCGCGGTCCTCCATCTGTATATCCATCAGGATAAGGGAGAAATCACTTTCCTTAAGCTTGCCGAGTGCTTCATGGCTGTTTTTAGCCACCTCATAGTCATAACCAAAATGTTCCAGTAGATGCGTCGCGACCAGGATATTGGCCCCGTAATCTTCCACCAGGAGCACTTTGATTTTTGAATGCTTGCCCCCGGATGTTTGCACGGCAGGTTGTGCCATGGGATTTTTTTTCGTCTCCACAGCAGATGCGGGTTCCAGCGGATAAGAACGGAAAGTTTATCCCTTGGAAGAAAAAATTCAATGAGTTAGGTGATAAAGGGTAGATATTGACAGCTTTTTACTCGCTCACAGATTGCATAAAAATTCCATAGGGATTTCATATTCTTTTAGGGTTCTGGATAGGTTACCCTATCGAATCTTTATACGTCTTTACATATGGCCCCTTTTTATGCCTAGGCGTCATGCCCTAAAATTATTTCGAGGAATTGCTTGCCATAACGCTCCACTTTCGTCTCGCCGACACCGCTTATATGCAGGAGTGCCTCGGCTGAAACAGGCTTGCGGATTGCCATTTCGCGCAGTGTCTTGTCGTGGAAAATCACGTAAGGCGGCAGGTTTTGCGCCCGGGCGAGCTCCAGACGCCTTGTTTTGAGGGCGTTAAACAGTGCCTGATCCATGTCCTGCGATTCCACCGTGATGGTGAACGCCTTGCGCTCGCGTTTCTGTTTGCGTGTCGCCGGCTTGCGCAGGCGAAGCGCCTCCTTGTTCTTCAAAAACGCGTGGCCCTGCGGCGTGATGCTTAAACCCCCGTGCTCGCTGACATCCACCGTAAGCAGGTTCTGCGCGACCAACTGGCGGTAGATGCTTTGCCATTCGTTTTTGTCATGTTCGCCGCCGATGCCGAAGGTGCTGATTTTATCGTGACCGAATGCTTCCACGCGCTCATTGCTTTTCCCAAGCAATATATCGATCAGGTAATTGACACCAAAACGCTGGCCGGTGCGATACACGCAGGAAATTGCTTTTTGCGCCGCAATGGTTCCGTCGAACGTCTCCGGCGGGTCCTGGCACGTGTCGCAATGGTTGCACGGCTTGCCGCTATCCCCGAAATAATCGAGCATCACCTGCCGCCGGCAGCGCGCCGCCTCGCACAGGCCAAGCAGCGCGGCGAGTTTTTGGTATTCGATGCGCTTCTGCTGTTCCGGCGCACCTCCGGTTTCAATGAAGCTGCGCTGCATTGCCGCATCGCTCATGCCGTACAACATCATCGCGTTGGCAGGCAGCCCGTCACGCCCTGCGCGCCCGGTTTCCTGGTAATAGGCCTCGATATTTCTGGGAATGGTCATGTGCGCAACGAAGCGCACGTCCGGTTTGTCGATGCCCATGCCGAAGGCAATGGTTGCCACCATGATGATGCTATCCTCGCGCAGGAATCGCTCCTGGTTGCGTGCCCGCTCATCACCCGTCATGCCTGCATGGTAGGGCAGGGCGTTAAACCCCTCCGTGCGTAACCATGCCGCCGTTTCATCCACGGTTTTGCGTGACAGGCAATAGACAATGCCGCTATCGCCGCGGTGATGTTCCCTGATAAAACGCAATAACTGCTGCTTGGGATTATCTTTGACCGCGATGCGGTAATGGATATTCGGCCGGTCGAACCCGCCGAGAAAGGTTCTGCCCTCCTGCAATTGCAGCCGTTCGATAATGTCTTTGCGTGTCGGCGCATCGGCCGTAGCCGTAAGGGCTACTCGCGGCACATGCGGGAACCGCTCGGCAAGGACCGAAAGCCGCACATAATGCGGCCGGAAATCATGCCCCCATTGCGACACGCAATGCGCCTCGTCGATCGCAAACAATGCAATGGGCACTTCCGCGAGCAGCTGCATGAAATCCTCCATCAGCAACCGCTCCGGCGCGACATACACCATATCGACCGCGCCGTTTCGGATCGCGTCTTTGGTTTCTGCAATATGGCTTGCCGTCATGCTGGAATTAATTGCCGCCGCGTGGATGCCAAGCTCTAGCAGCGCTGCCACCTGGTCTTGCATCAGTGCAATCAGCGGCGATATGATGATGCCAACGCCATCGCGGCAGAGCGCCGGAATCTGGTAGCACAGCGACTTGCCGCTGCCGGTCGGCATCAGTACAAAGGCGTGTTTGCCACTTACCACATGGTCAATGATTTCCGCCTGCTGGCCATGGAAACTATCATAACCGTAGGTTTTCTTGAGGATGTTAAGGGCAGGTTGCATGACCTATCAGCGTGCGTTATTGCTTTCAGGATTTTTTGCCGTTTCCATCACCGCTTTCATCACAGCCAGGCCCGATTGCCTGATTGCCAGCAGCGCACGCGCCGCGCCGGTGGGATGACGTTTTCCTGCCTCCCGTACCAGAAAATTTCCCATCTGGCAGTGGTTGTGCAGGATCGTAAGGAATAAAAAACGTTTCCAGAAGATGCAGGCTTGCTTCGGCCACGGCGCGCTCGCCTCCCGCCCGCGTGCAAATATAATGGGCGGATTTTTTGGCGTTGGGGTCGGCATTGCCGGGCGCAATGGCATATCCCACCTCTTGCATTACGTAATGATCGAAGATTCCATCTCCCATATACACCACGTTCGCCGGGTCAAAACGCTCACGGATCCACGCGATGCGCTGCGTCGTACTCACCAGTTCGATCGGCATTTTCATATCTTCCGCAATACGTTTTTTTGAAATCTCAAAACCGCGATGATCGCCGGTGACGAACATGATCTGCAGATGTGGCTTAAGCAGGCAGAGCGCATCGTGATCATCCGCGCCAAATACTTTCATCCACTTGCCTCCGGCAGTGTAATAGAATTTGCCGTCCGTCATGACGCCATCCACATCCAGAATAAACGCGGTGGGTTTTACGCAGGTGGATTTACGCGCTGGCATACACAACCTCATAGCTATAGCGGTGGTTATCAGGCGGCAGCCTGGCAAATAACTGTTTCCCTGAGACAGCGTATTTCATCAGCAGGAAAATGATTTCCTTCACCGCGCGAAACAGCTTGAGATTGCTTATCTGGTCATCCTCCGACCAGGTATGCGGGAAATAAGCGAAGCGTTTGTGGTCCGCGCACATGCGCAGCGTGAAATAATAATTAAATGTCAGGCGATTGGGGAAGGAAAGATAAAAACGATCCTGCAGCGCCCGCACGCTGAAAATGTTGATCCCGGAACCAAGGTCATACAACCGCCTGCGAACGACCAGAGAAAACAGAAAGTTGAACACCAGGTTGCCAAAGATACGCCACCGGGAATATCCTACAAGTTTTGAACCCTTCATAAAGCGTGCGCCGAGGTAATAATCAAACCGTGTGAAATCTCCCCGCGCAATCTCGCGTGCCAGATCCTGCACATCCCCCTGATCGTCGCCATGCAGCACGGCGACGTAGTGATAGCCATTATCCAGCGCATAATTAAACGCTACCTTGTGCGTGCCGCCCAGACTTACATTTTCGGTATTCCGCAGCACGTTGATGCGATAGCCGCTCTGCTCAAGTTTTTTGGCGGCCTCCACTGCCTGTGTCACCGTGTCATCCGGGCTGCGATTGTCGATCACCAGAATCTCATCAAATAATTCCTGCCACTCGGGTTTAAATTTAGCCAGCACGCGCGGGATTTGCGGGGCGCACCGGTAGGCCGGGATAAATAACAACATGCGTGCATTCATAATGCCATACCCTTTATGCCAGAACCTGAGTGAGAAGCTGCTTGGCAAGCGCAAACAGCATGCGGTCAAACGGCGGGTGATGCAAGGGCGCCATATTGAGGTAAATCAGGCCGCGCAGAATCTCCGCCCGATGAATATCAAGCCCTTTCGCTCTGACGAACGCTTTCAGCTGTGCCGCATATTCCGGCGCATTCTGGCGCACCGCATAATCGATCCACACTTCTGTGCCGCGCTGTTCAAAACGCACCAGGCCGCGCTTGATATAATCATAATTCAGGTGGATGCCGCCCAGGAATTTCGCCACATCATAATACCAGTCGCCATACGCGATTTCGCCGGCAAAATCCTGGCGCCAGTCGATAAGCGTGAACCCGCCGTCATGGACGATAATATTATCGTAATGCAAGTCGCCGTGCATAAAGACCGGCACGCCCTGCAGCAGAGTGTCCGGAAGTTTTTTCAGCAGCGTGGCGACAGGCATTACCGCAATGCCGTTGACGCTTTCGGGCTCGGCAACGGCGGCATATTTTTTTTGATAAGCCGCCAGCCTTTCGGCCGTTTTATCGAAGTAGAATTTTCTGCACAAGGCCGACATATGCGTCGCATCCACCGCGCGCGGCAGCCACAGATTCTGCTTCAGCCATTCCAGGAGGCGCGCTGAAAGCGCAAGGTCGAGGCACTCATACGCCGTGCTTCCCGGCACTTTGCGGTAGGCATAAAATTGCCCTTCATGTCCTATTATCTGCGGGAACACCTCCGGCAGCAGGCGGGCTTTTTCCACGCGCTGCTGCACCACGCGGGGATCGGAAAAGAATTTAACCACGCGCTGCGGAGAAAAATAAATACACTCATCGATTTTACTAAAATCATAGGCCTCTTCAGCCCGCGCGCACCGGTAAGATTCATGGGTGCCAAGGTCTTGCCAGTTCACGGCGTGCGTGTGCAGCAGGTCTCGCGCCAGCAAGGCTGAAAATCCGCTGGAGATCTGGTGTTCCCCGGCGATAGCATCCTGCGTGTTTACCAGGGATTCCCAAAAAATATCGGCATCTTTAATATGCATCAGGCCGGTAAAAACGCCGGTATGCACCCCGGCAGGCGGCCGCTGTTTATCGTAGATCGCCTGTGCCCGCCCTGCAGGCGCATCGTGCAGGCCTATATTGCAATAATGGTCGGGGTGTTCATTTTTTGCTAAAGAAACCGCCAGCCAGTTGCATGAAATATCGTGGGGGATGGAATCAAAAACCCCGTCTCCGGCGATAAAATAAAATGCTCCGGGAAGCTGCCCCCGGCAGCAGGAAAGTGAGTAACCCGGGCCTGTTCCGGCGCCGGTAAAGCGATCCACATTCACAAAATCAAAGCGCTGCTCCGGATGCATCATGCCTAGATAGGTGCGCACCTGCTCGGCCTTATAGCCCAGCGCGATCACAAAATGCGTGTCGGCCGGGAAATGATCGATAAGGTGGCTGATAATGGCGCGGCCGCGATAGGGCAGCAGGCATTTGTTTATGGTGTCGGCAACGGGGCCCATGCGTCTGCCCGTTCCTGCGGTAAGAATACACACCGAAGCCGCGACAGTGCTCATGCCTGTCTCATGTGCTCGCTGACAATGCGCCCATGGCCACGGTGGTTGTCGTCCTGCACGCGCACCACATCGTCCAGCAGCGGCGTGGATACTTCGTAATGGTAGATATCCTTCACTGCCCGCATGCGGTGCAGGGTGGGCGGGTCCACGCAAATCCGGCTCATCGCCTCCACGCGCACTACGCCCAGGTCTTGCGGCGTGACCGCATCGTTGCTTACCGCGCTGTTTGCCTTATGCACCACATCGCACACGCCCGCGTAGAGCAGCGTCGCCTCGCGTTTGATGTTATGGTATTGCAGGCTGGTCTGGCTGCCTTCCCTGATGAACACTTCTTTAAAGCTGAATACGGGATGTTCGCCGTTAATCCACAATTCATGCCCCCACGGCTTGGTCACTACGTAATGCTCCGCTTTCGTTTTCACAACGATGGAAGGCTTGGCATAGGGTGTTGGCTTTGCTGAGCCCGCCACCAGTATCATGCCCGCGCCTTTCGTGGCGGTGATGGAAAATGCCTGCTGCTCAATCAGGGCGCTGCCGCCGGCAGACACGACGCTGTCGTTAACCTTTACTTCCCCAAGCGTATTGCCAATTTCCGGAACAAATACCGCGGCACATGAAAAATCAGCACAGCGCACGGTTTGTCCTGCACTCAGATGGTAGCAATAATAGGCATATTCCTCGGTATTGGCGATCTCGACGCATGCGCCTTGCCCCGGTATAACCGGAGCGATTTCCAAGCCTGCGGATGGGCGCTGGAGCGTGCCGTGCGATGGCTGCATACCCTCATGGCGGCTGGTCATGGCATCGTAATACCGGCCGATAGTTTTGGTAATGGCGGCTTGTAATGCCTGATCCAGGTATTCGGATTGCGGCAGGCGTTTCGCTTTCTCCATCAGCTGGCGGAAAGACGGAGTGGAAAAAACATAGTGTCCGGCAATAATGGCCTTATCCCTGTCGGTGGCGGTCGTATCCGCTTTGAGCCAGCGCTTCCATTTCCCGGAATCATAGGCTATCGTGCAAAAATCCTCGGCGTATTGCTGCATGCCCTGCGTTTCAAAAAATGCTATCAAGGCGCGGGTCTCCGCCACTCCAAGCTCGGGTGCAATATTAATCCGGCGTACGCCGAGTTCAAGATAGGCGCGTAGCGCCGGCATGGAAATGTAATCGGCATTATGCAGCTTAAGCTGAACGCCAAACGGCGATACCACCTGCTGCATGGCATGCACCTGTTGCGTCCAGAAGGGGTCCCGCGGGTTTGACGCAAGGCCGCCAATATTTTCCAGCTCCTTTACTTTTGTTCCCAGCGGCACCGCCATGCTGACAGGCAGCGGCATCTGTTCGCGCACACAGAAATCGCACACCGCCTCCAGAAACTGCGCCCATTGATCGGGCGTGAAATCCATCCCGATGCCTTCGTCCGAGCCGACTTCAAACCGCACGTCCGTTAAATGGTGTCGCCGCAATATGCTAAAACAGCGCCGTAACAACTCAATCGTTAGTTCAGTAAATTTTTTCAGGCCATCCGCGGTGCCTTGCGCGATGCATTTCTCCGGATCTAAATGGATAATCTTGAAACCGCTGAGCATATCGGTCGTATAGGAAGCCGTCACACGATCCATCGCCTCACTGGGAGATAAAGAGGCTTCTTCTTCCCGCTGATAAGGGCCGCCGTGGTCGCGGGCAAGGGTAATAAGCCCGCTTTTGTCCAGCGCGTGCACCCGCTGCGCGAAGGCTTCAGTGGAATCCACATAACCGCTGCCAAGCTGCGCTGCATCCATCTGTCGGCGGGAAGCGATCAGGCAGATTGGCCACTGGTGGGTCTGGGCGAAAGCAATACTTGTTTCGATAACATTGCGGCTCATCGGACCAAGATGCAGGTGGGGTACAGTCATGCCGGTCATTATGCCGCTCCAAAGTCAAAAAATCGTTAGAAAACCGGCATCTTCCTCGTGTATTTCAATTAAATAACGCAAATAAATGCAGGTTTATATACTGAAAGTTGGCAGCGAACTGACCCCATATCCTAGCTTTTTCTGACATGGCGCTTTGGGCGAGTATAAAAAACAGCAGCACCGCAACGATGACTCTTTTGCCATGAATGGCGGACCTGTTCCATAATAACACAAGGCTTAGTGCAATACAGCTGTAGAACCAGGGTTCTGGCAATCGTGATTTTAGCCATACATTTATCCAATCTTTGTTGCTATCGCGATCCATGAAATCATAGGCAAAAAGTGATAGCAGCAACAGCGTGCCCGCAAAGGCCAGTGCGCCTAGCATAGAGAGGCCGCTGTCGGCGGGATAGGGATAATTTTTTGCCTTATAATGGCGCAGTTCAACCAAGGCGCTGATCCCGAGAAGAATAAACGGCAACCCATAAAACGCTGCAAAAGTAGTTATGCCTGCGCAATGGAACATAGGAAAAGTTCCGCAAAAAGGATTTTTGCCAAACCCCATGGGGAGGTCCAAATGGAAACGCGTCAAAAATATGGGTAGAGGGAGATGGAATGGATAGGCTTTTATCACTAGGCTGTTTCCCAACACGATCAGCCCCAAGAGAATGCTCAGACATAATATAATTAATTGCGTTGCGCTGTTTTTTAGAAGGCGGCTTTCCCTCAAAGCGGCGGAATTGCATAGTGAAATAATATGCGGGAGCGGGTCTATAATGAGCAAAAGCATTGTCAGCACACAAAGCGACACTAAATACACTTCTGATCCTGCGGCGGCAGGAACGGCGTATAAGGTCAGGGCAGAAAGCAGAGAAAACCCTATCACAGCGGCACCGGTTTCTATACTGACGGGTACCATAAGAAAGAGCGCTATTGCCATGGACAGGGGGACAATCATCACAAAATGCAAGGAGAGGGAAGACACGCCGAGGCCTATTAAGATCAGCGTAATAATATGTTCCGCTTGTGGAACGATTAAAATTTTAGCGCGATTATACGCAATCGCGAATACGGCAATCGGCAGTACGGATAAAAACACTCGGCCAATATGCAGATTCATCCCCAGCGGATTGTTCGAATCAAAAAGCAGATGGCCTTCCAGTGGATTAGGGTGCATACCGCCAAAAAAGAGCAGGGAGGCGCTCAGTATTCCCAGTAGTTTTGAATTGGAGAGGGAATATACCGCGATGGCGATGATGGAGAAACAGGAGGCTTTCCCAAAGGCGTATAAAATCCAGTAACAATTGATTGCATTTCCTATCGTTTTGCTTATCGCGGCGAGATTTGACTGAAGAATGGGGTATAAAAACATTATTTCATCGTAATGCTGGGTAATAACCGGAAAGCGTTCTGCGCGGCCGAATCCCTTTTGCGATTCTATGATATCCAGAAAAAAGACTGTGCCATCTCCTATGACATGTGCTCCTCCCGTCTGTGCCTGATTTATCAGGAATAGCCCTACTATCGCGGCGGCAATCAGGCATGCTACTGCAATGTTAAGTGGTGAGGCGCGGCCGCTATGCCGCTCATTATTTTGGCGGCGGATTGTCCGCCAATGTGCATATGCGTAAACAGTGATGAACAGATAAATAATATACACCATGTCCAGCGCCAGCCTGTTGGGAAGCGCAAAAGTCACCACGCGATTGATAGCAATCAGAACCAGGTATCCTGGCATAAATCCGGCTAATAAAAGGAATGGGCGGCCAAACATTTGGCCGGGCACATTAGAAAATTTCAGCAAAACATGGCATCCCACCGCCAAGGCAAGACAGCAATAGATGAGCGTTTCAATTAACACTAATAAGCTGCTGTTTCCTTGAAGTAATCCAAGGGGTTTTTTCCAATGCACATAGCCATTACCTACCGGGTAAATGCTAAAATGATCCACATGGGCAGCATGCAAAGCCGCCAGCATAAAGCCCGCAGTTATTAATACAATAATCCAAAAAATAGCGGAATGGATGCCCTCTTTTTTTTCGGCGATCCAGGGGGGCACGTAAGTGAGAAGAATGGGGAGTCTCATTTAGTGTGTGGTATGGTCAGATTTTCAACGCGACGCAGCATTATGCTGAACAAGCGCCTTCCTGTCCATGAAGTTTATGAACCGATAGCCCATTGGCTGCATGTACGTTGTTTGATTTGTTCAATTTTCCGGAAACGAGAAAAATCTCCATGCCCCAGTCGGCACGCGCCTGCGGCGCTACTCCCTATGGAAACTTTATCCGCAATGCTGCAGAAAATAAGTCAACCAAGGATAAGGAGAAAGGTTATGGCAAAACAATCCGGAGCACAGAAAAAAACGGTGGAGCGCATCATGCATGAATATAAGCATGGCGAGCTTAAGAAAGGCCGTGGCGGAAAAGTGAAGAGCCGCAAGCAGGCGATTGCCATTGGCCTGAAAGAGGCGGGCGCCTCGAAATATGCAAGCAAGGCAGAGAATAAGCGCAACTTGCGCCACACCAAGCAAAAAGAGCGCAAAGGCCAGACCGCCATGCAGCAGAAAGAAAAAAGATAAAATTTCGTGGCGAGGCACACGGTCCACTTCGATTTTGACGAGATCTTTGAACTCACGAAGAAACCCGCCGCCAGAGCCTGGTCGCCACCTTGCTCATCCTGCTTGTGGCGCGTGCGATGTATTCGCTGCTTACCATGCCCGATCGCCGTGCAGCCACGGAGCGCGTGGGCGATGCCATTCATGATTTGCCCAAAGGGGTGAATAAAGCCCAGGAACAATTAAAAGACCGCACCCCCGCGCAAAAGCTCGGCGATTCGGTCAGGGACGCGGAAGACAATGCCAAGCGCTTCCCCAATCCATAATCTGCGGATTCGCTTATAGCGGCGGATTGGCACTGCGGCCGGTGAGGAGGCTGTAGATGAGACTAGCAATGAACAGCAGCACAAAAATGCCGGTGAGAAACTGGGCCACATTGGCAAACGTGCCTGCCAGCCCGCCAAAGCCTAACACCGCGGCAACGATAGCCATCAGAAAAAACGTAATGATCCAACTCAGCATAAATTCCTCCTGTGATGATAAATCAAGAATATAAAATAACCATAGCCGGTATCACCTCAAGATACGATATGGAGCCGCAGATCTTTGTGTAAAAGCTGCATCAGGACGTAATGCTGATCGCGGGATACTGGCTTTAATTGCCGTGGCTTGCGGGTGCGCTTACCGCTTTATGCAAAAAAATGCGTCTAGACGGAAATATTAACGGCCGTGCTGCTGCTTCCCGTGGCGCCGCTGCTTCCCGTGGTGCTGCTATTTGAAACGCTGCTGCCGGAAGTGCTGCCGGCCGGGCTGACCGGCGCACTGTGATGATGTTTCACCCCCTGCAGCATCATGGCGAACATGTCGTCCGTGCTGGGTTGCTTGTTGCTTTGCTGAGTCTGCTGGGCCAGCGTGTTTTGCACGGTGCTGGCTGCCGCTGAAGAAATGCTGGTTGCGTTCATAAAACCCTCCCATGGGTGGTTGGCGATAGCATTACCAGTCAATAAACAAGCAATTTTCATGCCGGGGAGATTTTACCACTTTCTTCTTATCTGTAAGTTGCTTATAAAAACAACGCGGCAGCTATTGCCTACGCAGTTTCCCTTCACTAAGGTCAACGGATGAGCAAAAGTTTCCTGCTTCCCGAAGCACTCGACCATTATGTCTGCGCGGTGGTTACCCGCGAGACGCCGGTTGCGCAGGCCTTACGCGAAGAAACGGCACGCATGCCGATGCACGTGATGCAGATATCGCCCGACGAGGCAGCGTTTCTGGCCCAGCTGGTGCGGATGCAAAATGCGCGGCGCGTGCTGGAGATCGGCACTTTCACCGGCTATAGCGCGCTGGCGATGGCGCAGGCGCTGCCGGATGCTGGCCGTCTGTTTGCCTGCGACATCAGCAGGGAATGGACCGATATCGCCCGCCGCTACTGGCGTGAGGCTGGGGTGGAGCAAAAGATCGAGCTGCGGCTTGCCCCAGCGCTGGAAACGCTGGCGGCAATGCTGAACGAAGGCATGGCAGCTACATTCGACCTCGCTTTCATCGACGCTGAAAAAACCGAGTATGACGCCTATTTTGAAGCTTGTCTCACGCTGCTGAAGCCCGGTGGCGTGATGGCGTTCGACAACATGTTGTGGAGCGGCGCGGTGGCAGATCCTTCCGTGTGTGATGCCGAAACCCTGGCGTTGCGCGCGCTGAACCTGAAACTGCGCGACGACCAGCGGGTAGATGCCTGCATGCTCACCATCGCCGACGGCGTGATGCTGGCACGTAAAAAATGAGCACCCATTCCGATACGCTTGAAGCGCTGCAACGGGAAATCAGCGCCCGCGCCTGCATGGACGAGCAGGCGGCCGTGCGGCATTTGCTGGCGCAGGTGGCGCATCTGCGCGATCTGGAACCGAAAATTCACGCCGAAGCGGTGCATCTCGCCGGAACGCTGCGTGAACAAGGCCCCGGCACCGGCGTGGAAGCGTTCCTGTATGAATACGGGCTGGATACGCGTGAGGGCGTGGCCATCATGTGCCTGGCCGAGGCGCTGCTTCGCATCCCGGACGCGGAAACCGCCGACCGGCTAATCCGCGGCACGTTCGAGCACACGGAGTGGAATCATCACCTGGGCGGCTCTGATTCGTTGTTCGTGAACGCCTCCAGCTGGGGGCTGCTGCTGACCGGCAAGGTGGTGCATCTGGGCGCTGACGCAAATGAGCATCCGGCGCATCTGCTTAAAAAACTGGCGGCCAAAGTCGGCGACCCGGTAATCCGCGAGGCGTTAAAGGCAGGCATGCGCTTCATCGGTGGCCAGTTTGTGATGGGCGAGGACATCCATCAGGCGCTCATCCACAGCAAATCTTTTGCTAGGCAGGGCTATCGATTTTCCTTCGACATGCTGGGCGAGGGCGCGCGTTCGGAAGCGCAGGCAAAGGCTTATGTGGAATCGTACCGCGAGGCCATTGCCGCCATGGGCCAGCACGCCAAGGGCAAACCGCTGCTGGAGGCGCCGGGGATTTCAGTCAAGCTCTCCGCATTGCATGCGCGTTACCAGCTCGCGCAGGCAGACCGCGTAATGGCAGAGCTGCTGCCGCGCCTGAAACAGATATTGCTGCAGGCGATGCGCGCGAATATCACGGTGGCCATCGACGCCGAGGAAGCCACACGGCTGGATATCGAGATGCAGCTGTTCGCCCGCATCTTTGCCGATCCGGATTTTGCGCAGTGGGAAGGGCTGGGTTTCGTGGTGCAGGCCTACCAGAAGCGGGCCTTTTATGCGCTGGATTTTCTGGCCGCGCTGGCAAAACAATATAAGCGCCGCATGCCGCTGCGGCTGGTCAAAGGCGCCTACTGGGATTCGGAAATCAAATGGGCGCAAATCGCTGGACTGGGCAGTTATCCGGTGTTTACGCGCAAGGAGCATACTGATGTGTCGTATCTGGCCTGCGCCGATAAAATATTGTGCAATCTGGATTGCTTCTACCCGCAATTCGCCACCCACAATGCCCGCACCATTGCCACTATCATTACGCTGGCGGAACATTATGGCCTGCCTACGCCGGAGCGAAGCCCCGGCTTCGCGCAGGCAGGCGCGCGCGAGGGAACATTTGAGATTCAGCGGCTGCACGGCATGGGCGAAAAGCTGCACGGCCTGTTGCTGCCGCGCCTGCCCAGCCGCATCTATGCGCCGGTGGGGCGGCACAAGGATCTGCTGGCCTATCTCATCCGCCGTCTGCTGGAAAACGGCGCCAATACCTCATTCATCAACCTGCTGATGGATGCAAACCGGCCGATCGAAGAGCTGATCGCCGACCCGGTGCTTGCCGCGCAGGCGCGTGACGGCGCGCCCAATCCGCAGATTCCGCTGCCGCCTGCGCTCTATGACACACGGAAAAACTCGGGCGGCATGGATTTCGGCAATCTGGCGGAGGTGGAGGCGCTCGCCAGGGCGATGCAGCCTTTTGTTGCGTTGCCGCTGGCACCGGTTACGGATGCAACGCCGCCTATGGTGGAAGAAGCATTGAAAGTTGCCCGCGCTGCATTTCCCGTCTGGGAGAATATTCCGGTTACGGAGCGTTATGCGTTGTTAGAAAAAGCGGCGGATGCGCTGGAGGCGCACCGGCCAGAATTGATGGCATTGCTGGCCCGTGAAGCAGGGAAAACCCTGCCCGATGCGCTCTCCGAGGTGCGCGAGGCCGCCGATTTCTGCCGCTATTACGCGTTACATGCCCGCCGCCTGATGGGGGAAGAACGCTTAACTGGTCCGACTGGCGAGAGCAATACGCTCTCCTTGCATCCGCGCGGCGTGTTTGCGTGCATCAGCCCGTGGAATTTCCCGCTGGCGATTTTCACCGGGCAAATTACGGCGGCACTGGCCACCGGCAATTGCGTGGTCGCCAAGCCTGCCGAGCAGACGCCGCGCATTGCCGCCCGGGCGGTGGAGCTGCTGCACCAGGCAGGCATTCCGCGCCATGTGCTGCAGTTGCTGCCGGGATCGGGCGAGGCGGTGGGCGCAAAGCTGGTGGCCGATCCGCGCATTGACGGCGTGGTGTTCACCGGCGGTACCGATACGGCGCAGAAGATTGCGCAATCGCTTAGCGAGCGCAAGGGGCCGCTGGTGCCGCTGATTGCCGAAACCGGCGGCCAAAACTGCATGGTGGTGGACAGCTCGGCGCTGATCGAGCAGGCAGTGGATGACATCGTGCTCTCCGCTTTCGGCAGCGCAGGACAGCGCTGCTCATGTCTGCGCGTGCTGTTTGTGCAGGAAGAAGTGGCAGACAGCCTGCTGGAATTATTGGCCGGGGCGATGCAGGAGTTACGGCTGGGCGATCCGCTGTTGCTTTCCACCGATATCGGTTCTGTTATCGATAAAGATGCACACACTATGCTGCAGGCGCATATCACTGCTATGAAAAAGTCGGTGCGTTTTATTGCGGCCACGCCTGCCCCCCACCTAACCTCCCCCCGCTTGCGGGAGGAGGAAGGAGGAGGGAATTTCGTAGCGCCGCACGCCTTTGAAATTCCGCATATCGGCGTGCTGCAGAAGGAAGTATTCGGTCCGGTGCTGCACATAATCCGCTTCCGCGCCGGGGCCATGCAGGAAGTGGCGGATGCCATCAACGGCACCGGCTACGGCCTCACCTTTGGTATTCACAGCCGCATTGATGATAACGTGCGGTTTTTCACCTCGCGCATCCGGGCGGGCAATATCTACGTCAACCGCAGCATGATCGGTGCCACGGTGGGCGTGCAGCCGTTTGGCGGCGAGGGACTCTCCGGCACCGGCCCCAAAGCCGGTGGCCCGCATTACCTGCTGCGTTTTGTGCTGGAGCGCACGCGTACCATTAATACGGCGGCCATCGGTGGGAATTTGCAGTTGCTTTCGGGGTAATTGTCATCCCGCACAAGCGAAGCGCGTTGCGGGATCTCCTGCAATTAGGGGGAGATGCCGCAACACGTGCGGCATGACAAACTCAATGCACCGTAATCAAATTAATCTTCTGGCTGTTTTGCAGCATCTGCAGCTTGTTGAGCGCGTTGATGTAAGCCACTGCCGAGGCCACCAGCGTATCGATGTTGCTGCCGTGGCCGTTCACTATGGTGCCATCTGCCGCTTCCAGCCGCACGTTCACCTCGGCCTGCGCGTCGGTGCCCTGCGTGATGGCGCTCACTTGGTAAAGCTGCAGCTTCGCTTCATGCGGCACCAAGGCCTTGATGGCGGAAAACGTGGCGTCGATGGGGCCCTGGCCTTCCACCGTCACGCGCCGCACTTCGCCGTCGACGCGCAAGCTGAGCATCGCCGTCTGCGGGCCGGTGGAGCCGCAGGTGATGTGCAGGCTGGCGAACTGCACCCGGTCTGCAACGCGCGAGGCGCCCATATCCAGCAGCGCCACGATATCCTCGTCGTAAATATCCTTCTTCTTGTCCGCCAGCTCCTTGAAACGCGTGAAGGCTTCCTCCAGCGCGTTGTCGCCGATATTAAAGCCCAGATGCTTGATTTTGTCTTTAAACGCATGCCGCCCGGAATGCTTGCCCAGCACCAGGTTACTTTTGGTGAGCCCTACCGATTCGGGCGTCATGATTTCATAGGTGGCGGCATGTTTCAGCACGCCGTCCTGGTGGATGCCGGATTCATGCGCAAACGCATTGGCGCCGACAATGGCCTTGTTCACCTGCACCAGCGCGCCGGTGATGTTCTGCACCAGCCGCGAGGCGCGGGTGATGTGCGTGGCATCGATTTTGGTTTCAAACGGGAAGATATCCCTGCGCGTCTTGATCGCCATCACCACTTCCTCCAGCGACGCGTTGCCCGCCCGCTCGCCGATGCCGTTGATGGTGCATTCGATCTGCCGCGCCCCGGCCAGCGCCCCGGCCAGCGAATTGGCGGTGGCAAGGCCGAGGTCGTTCTGGCAGTGCGTGGAGATGATGGCTTTGTCGATGTTGGGCACATTATCGCGCAAATAGGCGATCAGTTCGCCGTAATCCTTCGGCGTGGCATAGCCCACGGTGTCGGGAATATTCACCGTGGTGGCGCCGCATTGGATGGCCAGCTCTACCGCCTTGCATAGGAAATCGCGGTTGGTGCGCGTGGCATCCATGGCCGACCATTCCACGTTGCCGGTGAATTTCCGCGCCAGGATTACGCTGTCTTTAATCATCTCCAGGCATTCTTTCTGCCCAATGTGGTATTGATGGGTGAGGTGGATTTCGCTGGTGGACATGAAGGTGTGGATGCGCGGGTTTTTTGCTGGCTTCACGGCTTCCGCAGCGCGTTCGATATCGCCGCGCTTGGCGCGGGCCAGCGAGCATACGGCGGCGTTTTTGATTTGCTTTGCAATCGCCAGCACCGCGTCGAAATCGCCCTGGCTGGCGATGGCGAACCCGGCCTCGATCACGTCCACCCCCATGGCATCCAGCGTTTCGGCCACCATGAGCTTTTCGGATAAGTTCATGCTCATGCCGGGCGACTGCTCGCCGTCGCGCAGCGTGGTGTCGAAGATGATGAGGTGGTCGGTCATTTACAACCCTGTTATAGTAACGCTGCGATGAGCGCCACGATGCCTAAAATCAACACGGTCGGCCCCCACAGCAGGCTAGCATAGAGATAGACCATCGCCGAGGCAAGAAATGCCGGAACCATAACCAGCAGCGCCTGCGTGGTGGTGAGTAATTTAAAGGAAAGCAACATGATGCCAAAAAACACGCCGATAGATACAGAACCGCCGAAATAACGGCCGAGTTTCAGATAGAGCCTGAGCCGGGCGGATTGCGTGGGCGCGTTTTTGAGTCTCGTTAGTTCTTCCGCCATATGCGTCAGCGTATGGTGTTCCCATATCCCAGATAAATGCCCTTCATTTTCCGCTGGCTTATTCTTTCTGATCAATCGCATCATGGCTTTATCAATAGCGTCTTGATAGGGTACGCCGCAAGCCGCTTGTCAGAAGTGATGAGGGTCATTTTCTCAGTATGGGCCTGGGCAATCAGCATGCGGTCGAACGGGTCGCCGTGCAACTTGGGCAGCGCGCACAGCGCCTCGACATGCGCATCCGTGACGGGCAGGCAGTCAAAGCCCAATTTGGGCAAGGTAGGGAAGAAATTTTTGGGTAGCGGCAGCTTGCCTTTGGCGTGTTTGATGGATAATTCCCATGGCCCAATGACGCTATAGAAAACATCCTGCGCCGGGTCGGAAAGAATACCGCGTATGGCGGAAGGAATCCGGCGAGGCTCCGTTACCCACCACAACAAGGCGTTGGTGTCGAGCAGATGCATCAGCCTTGAGGGTAGACGTCGGTTTCAAACCATTCGTCGGGCATCGGTTCATCAAAATCCTTGGGAATCTTGATCTTGCCCTTGAACATGCCGCCCACTCTGCGCTTCTTGCGCTTCGGCGGCGCACCCAGCATGGCCACCGGCTTGCCGCTGCTGGTAATAATGATCTCCTTCCCCTCCGCGATTTGGCGAATCAGGCGGGAGAGATGGGTTTTGGCTTCGTGAACGGATACGGTCTGCATGCGGAGATTATGACTAAGTTAGCTAAGTCTGTCAAGGACGGAGTTTAACACCCGGTTCCAAGCTTTGTATATAATGCAGATAATCTTGAAATGGTTGCTGTTTTCGCATGACAACCACCCCCAGGGAAGCTATCTGCTCCCTGATAATTTTCGCTCTGACCTCATCCATTTCAGAATGAAGAATGATTGGTAGAGTTGCATCACGGTCCCTAATATGCCGTGCCACAATTAATCCGGCGTGATCTAATTCTTCCCCCTCTACCCACATAACCCGATCCGTGATAACCAGATCAATGCGATCCCGGTTTGCCGCATACTTGGCCTTGGCCTCCTCTGGGCCGGATGCGGTAATAACCATATATCCCGCTGCTTGGAGTTTTTTGGAGAAGGGGTCTAAAAAGTCGCTCTCATCATCCACCAATAGAATTGTTTTGCTCATACTTTTTACCTTTTTTTGTCATGCCAGCGAAAGCTGGCATCCAGCCTGTTGTTCCAGATCCCGGACATTAGCTTGCGCAAATTCCGGGATGATAGCTAATTCTTGGCTTTATCAACTAACTTATTCTTCCCAATCCACGGCATCATGGCGCGCAATTTAGCGCCCACCTGCTCGATGGGAAGCTTCGCGGTTTCATCGCGCCATTTCTCCAGCCTGTGCGCGCCCTGCGTGGCGCGATCGGCGATGAATTCGCGGGCGAATTTGCCGCTTTGGATATCGGCCAGCACGCGTTTCATTTCCGCCTTTGTTTCGGCGGTGATGATGCGCGGTCCCGTCACATAATCGCCGTATTCGGCGGTGTTGGACACCGAGTAGCGCATGTTGGCCAGCCCGCCTTCATAAATCAGATCCACGATCAGCTTCACCTCATGCACGCATTCAAAATAGGCCATTTCCGGCGGGTAGCCGGCTTCCACCAGCGTTTCGAACCCGGCCTGCATCAGCGCGGTCAGGCCGCCGCATAGCACGCTCTGCTCGCCGAACAAATCGGTTTCGCATTCGTCCTTGAAGGTGGTTTCGATGATGCCGGATCTGCCGCCGCCGATCGCACTGGCGTAAGAAAGCCCAAGCTTCAGTGCGCCGCCCGATGCATCCTGCCCGATGGCCACCAGGCACGGCACGCCGCCGCCTTTTACATATTCGCTGCGCACCGTATGGCCGGGGCCCTTGGGCGCTACCATAAAGCAATCCATATCGGGGCGCGGCTTGATAAAACCGAAATGGAAATTGAACCCATGCGCGAACGCCAGCGCCGCGCCTTTTTTGATGGCGGGTTGAATGCTGGTATAAATCTCCGCCTGGAATTCGTCGGGCGCCAGCATCATCACCACGCCCGCATCTTTTACCGCTTCCTCCGGCGCTTTAACGGCAAAGCCTGCGGTTTCCGCTTTGGTGCCGCTGGCTGAGCCGGGGCGGAGGCCGATGGTGATATCCTTCACCCCGGAGTCACGCAGATTCAGCGCATGCGCGTGGCCTTGGCTGCCATAACCGATAATGGCGACTTTTTTGGACTGGATGAGTTTCAGGTCGGCGTCTTTATCGTAATAGACGTGCATTGGTTGCTCCTGGTTGTCTTTTTTCAGTTGGCTGTAGATTTTCGATTAAGATATTAAGTTTTGAGGATATTACGCTCATTAAACTCAACACTGGGTCTGGTAAGGTTATAACCCTGTCTCTTACTCCATTGATGAATTGCTTCGTAGTTTCATTTAGCGCTTTTAAAGAGTTAGTGGAAAAATCACTCTTTTCTGTAAGTAGTTTGGCGCATTCAAGAAATTGCACACGTTGTGCATCTTCAATAGAAATTGCGCCATACAAATCATGCTCAAATGCTGCTATCAAATCAGGCAGTCTTTTTTTGATGAACTCAATCGCATCCCCTTTCCTTATGGCAATATTTTGAGCGGTAGGTCTATCTTCATCTGCATCTTCTGTCATAATGTTTTTTCTATGATAGAATTGATAAAATAGTAAACAGACTAGTACGCTATTTGCCTGCTTCAGGCAATAAAAACCAAGCCTTTAACGTTGCTTTCCCATCCTCCGCCATCCCATCAGAAACTCCCCCACATCCTTATTCTCCCGCCGCCAGATGGCGTTATCGATGAAATAATGGTGCACGTTGATGAAGATCAGGAACAGCAGCGGGATAAGGTTGGCGGGCAGCGCCCCGGGATAGGCATGCCCCGCGGCCTGGTCGATCAGGCCGGGGATAATGTTGAAGGCCAATATGCCCAGCACAAACGCATAGGCGAAAAATTCCTGCGCCCGGTTGCGCAGGCGCCGCTCCAGCCGCGCATCGTGCGCTGGCTGCGCCTGCAGGCGGCTGTGGATCTCGCCGCGCTTATAGGCCGCCACGAACAGCAGGTATTGCAGCCCGTGGAAGAACGGCACCGCCAGCGCCCATTCCGGGTGTAGCACCATCATGAACGCCCAGAGGTAATACATGGAAGCATAGCCGGTAAGCGCGGTAAGCGACGGGCGCACTCCGGTGGCGCGCCACTGCGCGATGATGGCATAAACCGCCCCCGCCGTGGTGAGGCATGCCAGCACCAGCAAAGGGATGCGCAGCGCGTCGGGCATTTCCATGAAATGATAACTAAACCGGCTGCCGCCGATGCCGATGAAGCCGCGGCCGAACGCCACGCCCAGAAACTGCGTGGTGTAGGACATGTACACCCATGAGGAAAGCCACACCGCGTAGGCGTTGACAAGCAGCATCCGGCGCTGCCACGGCGCATAGAAAATCCGCTTTAAGGCCGAGAGCATCATGCACACGCCGAAGGCCTGCTTGGTGTAATGCCAGCCGACAAAAAAGAACATCACGTTGTAGGCCGCGTTGATGCCTGCCGCGTTGCCGCGCGAGGCGTCCACCGCCACGTAAGCCAGCATCACCGCCAGCAGCAGCGGCACGATCAGCCCTGCGCCGAGCGTCCGCCACCACAGTTCGCGGTTACCACGCAAACCCCGCAGCCGTGAGGGGAAATTGCGATACAGCAGCTGATACGAAACCATAAAGTGCGGGTAATTGACTACGAAGGTGAGCCAGGAAAGCCCGGCCGCTATATAGGCAACCGGTATCACATCCGCCGCGGTATGTTTTTCATAAGGGATGAACGCCACCATCAGCAGAAGCATCAGCACCGCGCCGCCGCCCGCCATGCCTAAGTCCAGCACCGGCGAAAGCAGATACGGTCTGCTGCGCCACTGATCACGGAAAATGGCGAGCATATTAAATGCCCTCGCCGCCCCGCGCCACGCTGGCCACGCCGGTGCGGCAGATTTCGATCAGGCCCAGCGGCTTCATCAGGCCGATGAAAGCGTCGATCTTTTCAGAGGTGCCGGTCAGCTCGAATACAAAACTCTCCGTGGTGGAATCCACCGCGCGCGCCCGGAAAATATCGGCGATCCGCAGCGCCTCCACGCGCGGCTCGCCGCTGCCGATCACCTTCACCAGCGCCAGTTCGCGCTCCACGTGCGGGCCTTCCGTGGTTAAATCATGCACCTTGTGCACCGGCACCATGCGTTCCAGCTGCTTTTTAATTTGCTCGATCACCATCTCGGTGCCAGAGGTGACCACCGTGATGCGCGACAGTTTTTTGGCGTGATCCACTTCCGCCACGGTGAGCGATTCGATGTTATACCCGCGCCCGGAAAACAGCCCAATCACCCGCGCCAGCACGCCGAATTCGTTGTCCACCAGCACGGCCAGTATATGCCGCTCGGCGACGTCAGTGGTTTCGGGGATGTCGTAGACGATGTCGGTCATTTTTCTTTCCTTGTTATGCTGAACTTGTTTCAGCATCCATGGCTCCACATGCGTTAGCATAGAGATCGTTCCAACGCGGGTTGCCACGCTCGATCAGGTTGATCTTCCAGTCCCGATGCCAGTTTTTCAACTGCTTTTCGCGGGCGATAGCGGCGTTGACATCGTAAGTTTCTTCCACGTATACCAGCCGGAATACCTTGTATTTCCATGTGAAGCACTGGTGCAGCCCGGAGCGGTGCTCCGCCAGCCGTTTTTCCAAGTTTGATGTAACGCCGATGTACAGCGTGCCGTAATAAGCGCTTGCCAGAATATACACGTAATAGGTTTTCATAAAATGTCATGCCGAACTTGCGAGAACTTGTCATGCTGAACTTGTTTCAGCATCCATGCTGCATCCTCGCAGCCTGCGTATGTGGCCCAATGGATCCCGAAACAAGTTCGGGATGACAAAAGAGGGATGTCGTAGACGATGTCGGTCATGGTTATACCCGTTTCCTTGGGGCTACGGTTTCACCGGTAATAGCTTCAGCATAAACCCTTGCGAAAGGCTCTAAGTCCTTCCAAGGTTTCGGTGTTTCTTCTGCGGGTAATGGCGCTTTATCTTCCTCTACACTTCTTTCTAAAATAGATTTAAGCCAAGACTGTCCACTCTCAGTCACTATAAGACGTTTCTTTTGATGGTTGGCGGGATCGTAACTCTCTGATTTAATCCATCCCAGCTCTTGTAATTGCCGAAGTGCAATCTGCGCAATGGGTGCTTGAATTTGTGGATGTTGCGCCATAAATTCTTTCCAACCGCTGTGACTGGGAACCAAATGAGTCAATGTATAATGTTGCTCTGTTTCTATTGCTTGGACGATAAATCCCAGCCAGCATTTTTTCGCATAGCGAACGTCTGCCAGAAGTTTTTGTTCTAATTCCAATTCATTGACGGACATATTTTCTCTCCATTTACACCAAATCCTTAGATTTCACTTCCCCGCCCTTTTCCCCCGGCCCCAGCACCAGTTCATAATGCGCCGCTCCCGCGGGGATCATGGGGTATACGTTTTCATCGGGGTCTACGTGCATATCCACCAGCACCGGGCCTTTGTGCGCCAGCATTTCGGCAATCGTGGCATCCACCTCCGAAGGCTTAGTGGTGCGCAGGCCCTTGATGCCATAGCTTTCCGCCAGCTTCACAAAATCCGGCAGTGAATCCATGTAGCTTTCCGAATAGCGCGAGCCGTGGAACATTTCCTGCCACTGCCGCACCATGCCCATGTAGTGGTTGTTCAGGATGAAAATCTTCACCGGCAGGCGGTATTGCGCCGCGGTGGAAAGCTCCTGGATGTTCATGAGGAAGCTGGCCTCGCCGGTCACGCACACCACCAGCGCCTCCGGGTGCGCCACCTGCGCGCCGATGGCGGCCGGGAAGCCGTAACCCATGGTGCCAAGGCCGCCGGAGGTCATCCAATGGTGCGGTGCATCAAATTTTAAAAACTGCGCGGCCCACATCTGGTGCTGGCCCACGTCGGTGGTCACATAGGTGTCCTGTTTGCGCGTGGCGGCCTGCAGCCGCTCCAGCGCGTATTGCGGCTTGATGATGTCGCCGTTGGTGTCGTAACTGAAACTCTTGCGGCTGCGCCAGCCTTCAATTTTTTTCTGCCATTCGGCAATATCCGGCTTCGGTTTTTTCTTTTTCCAGCCCTCCAGCAGCTGCCGAGCCACCAGCCCTGCATCGCCCACAATCGCCACATGCGTGCGCACGGTTTTGTTGATGGAGGAGGGGTCTACATCCACGTGGATTTTTTTGGATTTCAGTGAGAAGGCATCCAGCCGGCCGGTGACGCGGTCATCAAACCGCGCGCCGATATTGATCATCACATCGCATTCGGCCATGCCCATATTGGCTTCCAGCGAGCCGTGCATGCCCAGCATGCCCACGAATTGCGGGTCGGAGCCGGGAAAGGCGCCAAGGCCCATCAGCGTACAGGTGGCGGGGAAACCGGTGGTGCGCACCAGCTCGGTGATGGTTTTGCACGCTTCCGCGCCTGCATTTACTGCGCCGCCGCCGATATAAAAAATCGGCCGCCTGGCGGTTGCCATCAGCGCTACCGCGCGTTCCACCGCCTTCGCATCGCCTTCGGTCGGCGGCTGGTACGAAGGCCGGTTGATGACGATTTTGCCGCCATATTCGGCCTTCTGGTTCATCAGGTTTTTCGGCAGGTCGATCACCACCGGCCCCGGCCTGCCGGTGCGCGCCACATGGAACGCTTCATGGACGATGCGGGCCAGATCGTTCACATCTTTCACCAGGTAATTATACTTGGTGCAGGAGCGGGTGATGCCGGTGGTGTCGGCTTCCTGGAACGCGTCGGAGCCGATGAGGTGGGTGGGCACCTGTCCGGTGATGCACACAATCGGGATGGAGTCCATCAGCGCGTCGGTGAGTCCCGTCACCGTATTAGTGGCGCCCGGCCCGGAGGTGACGATCAGCACGCCGACTTTGCCGGTAGACCGCGCGTAGCCTTCCGCCGCGTGCGCCGCGCCCTGCTCATGGCGCACCAGAATATGCCGCAGCCGGTTTTGCTTGAACAGCGCATCATAGACCGGCAGCACCGCGCCGCCCGGATAGCCGAATGCCACGTCCACGTCTTCGTTCACCAGCGCGCGGACCAGGATTTCCGCGCCGGTCAGCGATTCGGGTTCGGGTGGTTGCATGTGGTTCCCATGGGCGAAAAAAGAGAAATATCTTAATATTTCCGGCGCTTTGGGTCAATATGAATCCCCTTCCTGTACCGCTGGAGCGTGATAAAATAACGAAAACGCCTGCCTGCAATGCGGAGAAAGCGGTAAAGGACGCGGTGCAACCAAATACAACAAAATGTAACATCGGGAGAAGAAAAACGGGCAATGGTGGAGGGTGATTTGATACCTATCAATGAGTTACACGGTTTTCGGCTGCAACATTTGACCAAAAATATTAGAGATACCTTATAGCGCACCAAGGCAATCCGTACCATTTGCAATGGTTTTAGCCTCTTTCATCTGCGTGCGCAGCCACGTCATTTGCCGCTTGGCGTAATTGCGGGTGGCTTGTTGGCCTTTGGTGATGGCGTCCTCCAGCGTGCACTCGTTTTTGATATAGGCACGCAGTTCCGGCACGCCGATAATCCGCATGGCAGGCAGGGTTTCCGGCAGGCCTAGTGTTAATATATTTCTTACTTCCTCTACGGCTCCATTATTAATCATTTCTGCGAAACGCGCATCGCAGCCCTGATAGATTCCATCACGTTCATGTTTCACATGAAACATTTTTATTAATTCAATGTTATATAATGGTATTTTTTTAACACTATGCCAGAACGAAAGTGGTTTTCCTGTGCCGATAAAAACTTCCCACGCCCGCGTCATGCGTTGCGTATCATTGGGGCGTATATTTATCATTG
>Ga0207070_1051_pt1 | contig 27757 bp, 23 predicted proteins | sample Alteio_BWMinHeat_92_FD_153591 | JGI IMG/M metagenome (GOLD analysis project Ga0207070, IMG submission 153591) | Enriched cells from forest soil in Barre Woods Harvard Forest LTER site, Petersham, Massachusetts, United States -... | ecosystem: Environmental > Terrestrial > Soil > Temperate forest >...
TCAAGGCGGACTCCGGCAGGCGATTTTCGTTGCCCTGGAAGAGGCGTCGGATGTTGGCGTGGTGCCGGGCGAACACCAAGCCGACCGCAAGGAAGGCAAAGCAGGTAAGAACCCAATTATCCGAGCCGAAAGGCTCGGGTGTCAAGGCGATGTGCGAAAAGCATAAGACCAGGCACGCCGTCAGCGATGCCAGCGATACGTAGCCTGTCAGTCCAACGATCACGATCCAAGCCAGCAAGCCAAGGAGCATTGGAACTGGCAGCAGCACGGCCACCACGCCCGCCCCCGTGGCCACGCCTTTGCCTCCCCGAAATCCAAGGTAAACCGGGAACACATGGCCGACAAAAGCGGACAAGCCGGCCAGCACTGGAAGACCAGTCGTGAGCCAAGGATCGGACTCGGAGACAACGTGCCGAAGTCCCAAGGCGATTGCCGTGGGAACCGCTCCTTTCGCGAAATCTAAGAGAAAAACGAGAATTCCGAATCGCCGTCCCAAGACTCGGCCCACATTAGTAGCGCCGATGTTGCCGCTGCCGGCCTTGAAAATGTCCACGCCCCGCCAGCGTGCGACCAAGTAGCCGAAGGGAGTTGAGCCGATGAGATAAGAGATCAGAATGGTGAGTCCGGCCAGCGGAATTCCGCCCAGGTCGCCCAGTCCGGTCATGGCTGACCCTTGGTTGCCGCCTTTTCCAGCTCCGCGACAAATGTCGCATGCTCGGGACTGGTGATGCCTTGCTGCAGAACTTTGAGAACCTCGGGCATGTCTCGACGAATCATGGCGGCAGGATCGAGCCAGAGACCATGAAACAGCTCACTTCGAATGATGCCGTCGGGCGAAGAACCTACCTTCTCGTAGCGTTCGTCCCGCAATACGAACCAGTCGATTTCCTCGTCCATGACTCGCCAGACGATGTACTCGCGAACTTGATTTCGTCGATAGGCCCTTAGTTTTTCATGAAGATCGTAACTGGCACTGCTGGCTGCGATTTCGCAGACCAGCTCCGGCGCTCCCTCCACATAGTCGTCATCATCCGTTTTTGATTGACCGCCATGAGACGGCTTAATTCGGAGAAAGACATCAGGCTGGGGTTCATTATCCAAGTCCATTCGCAAGGTAGAATTGTCTCCCCCCTCCAAGCCGGGTGTCGCGGCACAATAACTTCCCAGCCATGTAATTAAATCAAAATGTGGTCCGCTATGTTTCCGAAACCTAACTGGAGATGGCACGTAAACAACTCCTTCGATAAGCTCAGCTTTCTTGAGCTCGGGCATGGCCTGATAACGGCGTTCGAATTCAGCGCGCGTTAAATGATCGCCATTCTGCAGTGGAGGAACCTCCTGGGGAGGCAGAACCGAAACAGGCGTTGGCGTGATGGTAGGAGTGCTCATGCTTAAATCATTATATTAAGCACTACTTAGGGTACCGCGCCGATTCTAGTCCGGTCAACGGACTGGAAATTGAAATGAAAGAAAAACTAGGCTGCTCTTTTCTTGGCAGCAGCTTCCGCCAAGGCGTCCATGAGTCGTTGATAATGGTGCTCGAACGTCCATTTTGCAGCCGTTCGCCGGGCTTCTTCGGCGCAGGCAAGTCGTCGATATGGATCCAATAACTCCAACATATACGCAGCCAACTGTGGTACGTCATGAGGATTATCAAGCACAAACCCTTCCCGCGGCGGATGGAGAAATTCGCTAGCGCCGTTGAATCGCGTCGTAATCACCGGTAACCCGCAGGCCAAAGCTTCTAAGACGACCAGCGAACAGGGATCATAAAACGTCGGGTGCACCAAGAAGTCAGATGCATAGTAGCAACAGTGAACGTCTCGTCGCGGACCCAAGAATAAGACTCGATGAGCGATCCCGAGCCGGCCGGCGAAGCGCGCATAAGCTTGAAACCGTGGATGCCCCACCACAATCAAGCGAAAAGGCGACGCTCGAGGTAATAAGGCCACGGCTCGAAGCAATGGTTGCAAACCTTTGAGCCGATAATTCATGGCCACGAAGAGACCAACCACCTCATCGTTGGTGATGCCCCATTCCTTGCGAAATTCCTGGCGCAGTTTGAGCCGATCGGAGTGCGAGAAACGGGTCGGGTCGATGGCGCTATGAACGACTCGAAGCCTTTCGGGAGCCATTTGGTAATGCTGCTGAAAGTGACCCGCGACCATGTGACTGTTGACCACGATGATGGGGCGGTCCGGTCCGAGATACTGTTTTTTCTCCAGCTGCAAAAAGGACCAATGGGCCAGATCGCATTGTTTCACGACGCGCGCCGCGGCTCGCATCAGCGCATGACGATGCTTGCCGACATTATGCATGGCCGAAGCCGCATGAAGCCCCCCCTGAGGATACAACACGTCTTGGCCCCAGGTCTTGTCGAAGCCGATGGTTACTTCATGGGCACTTTCTCGAAGAGCCTTTGCGCACGCGGCGCCGAATCGCCACGGGCGCAGAAAACGAGGGCCGCCCGGCACGGAAAGTCCATGATATCTCATCGTCCTGGGCAGCGAATCGGCATCCCAGCGACAGGCGTATAAATGGACTTCATGGCCGTCAGCCACTAGCCGACGGGACAAATCGGCGATGTAGGTTTCGCAGCCGCCTCGGGCCGGCATCACGTTTTCATAACAAAACGCAATATTCATTTGAGGAGTTTCTTGATTGTTCTCTTGTCCGATGCCGCCAGACGATTCCCGCCGAAATAACTCAATAACAGCCGGAAGCGATCGGTTCGAGAAAGAGAATCCAAGCTCCGGATCAAACGAGTCAGGTCTCTTTGGGCGAGACGTCGGCTGGGACGGCGGCACTTGGAAACGTTCTGAGCGCCGGCAAGAATTAGGATAGGTCCGACTTCAAGATCGTTTTCGACGACCAGCGATTCATCAGGCCGGCCGGAAAAATAGCATTGGGCTCGATGCATGCGAACGAGCAATGCTCCTGCCTCTCGCAGCAATCGCCATCGCTGCTTTCTCTCGGCGGTCCAGCGAATCTCGGCCAAATCCATGAACCGTTGACTGATTGTTCTCTGTTGAGAGCGGTCTTGCACCAGAAGAAAAGAGTGATATTGCCAGACACGATCATGGCTTTGCCCGAAAGCCAGGACCCGCGCACAGCGGACGCCATAGCGCTCCAAACGAAACGTGATTCCGGCTAACTCGATCTCAGGCGAGAGTAGTCTTCTTCCGCGCAGTTTTGCCCACAGCCATTGAAAGGGGCTGCTGGCTCGACGCTGAACCAAACTGGTTGCTCCGACACCGCGAAAGGAATGCCGGCATTGGGTGACTTGCGACCGGTCGACCGGCAACAATTGAAACGGTAAAGGCCGGCGGCGACCGAGGAGGAATTCCTCTGGCACGTGTCCCTGGAGCGCCTCATAGAATTCGCGGGTGACGCATAAGCTTTCGCCCCTCATCCAAATCAGGTTTTGAGCTTCTGAGCCGAGGGGCGGTTGGAGTTGTTCCCGAATATGACGGTGCCGTGACAAGCGACATGCTCGGCGGCGGATGCTTGCCGCGGCCTTGCGAAAGAACGGGGCTGGGGCTTGGACAGCGAGCGACGCTTGCAAATAACTTCGCAAGCAACGCATGCGCTCCCGTGGAGCGGCTAGCTCCTCGGTCAGCGTTGCGTCCAGTGCGGCTAAATCTTGCCAGCGCCTCCGCCATGACAAATTGGAATATTTTCGGGTCCGCTGACAGTCCAGCAAGCTGATTCTGGAATTTCGAGGATTCACCAAAAGATGCTTGGAATATAGGTCCGGATGATCGAAGCCGGCGTCGTGGAGCCGAGCCACGGTTTCGCCCAATTCCCGGGCGAACTTCCGTCGGGCCGGGAGATCGGCCAGATGACCGGCGCCCAAGGCGACGCGCAGATCGAGGCTCTCGGCTAGTTCTCGAACGAGAAGGAAAGCTCTCCCTCGGCCGTCTTCACCCACGGCCACAAATTCCGGACAACTGACCCCCGTTTCCCGCATCGCCCGAAGCACCAACGCCTCCCGGTACGATCTGGAACACCAGCCAAATCCATGCCAGGCGTTCGTCCACCGATCTCGCCAGGGCAGACGATGTTCTTTTTTCAAATAGGCGACGATTCGAGATGAACCCGAGCCGAAAATCACGCGGCCTACATGCCGGTCCGGGTGGCCGCTGACGATAATTGCTGGAAGGTTTAAGAAATCATCCGGACCACGGATGCCTTGGCTTCTTAACAAATCTCGAAATTTAGGATTGATCTCGACGAAAGCGACACGAGGACAGAAAACATGCAGCAGACAGGAAATCAGAAGCCGGATTAGCTTCATAGCAAAGGAGCATTGAGTTGATGATGGAGAACATGAAGCGATAATTACGCTGCTCTCTCTCATCGTGCTTGATCATTCATCCGGCGCCGCGTTGTGGAACCTTCCGTGACAACAATTCCTGGGCGGCCGAGAAAACCTCTCCCGGCGTCAACCATTTCATGCAGCGATGGTCGAGGGGGCAGGTCCGGAGCTGACACGGGCCGCATTCCACCTTTTTTTGAAGGTGAACCGCTTGCGGATGATACGTTTCCGTCCATGCGATGTGCGTGGGGCCAAATAAGGTCACTACCGGCCGGCCAAAAGCCGCCGCGAAGTGTCGCGGTCCGCTATCGGTGGTGATAAGTAAATCCGCCCTTCGCACGCAAGCCTTGGTGAGTCCGACGGACATCGGATAATCGACCAGGGAGTGCACGGCGGGACGCTGAGCCTGGCGCACGATTTCGTGAGCCGCCTCTTGTTCGGCCGGCCCGCTCAAGACCAAGACCCCGCTGCCGCGCCGGTCCACCAAAAGTTGAGCCAAGGCGGCAAAATAATCCGCGGGCCAGTGTTTGGCCGAACCATAAGCGGCCCCAGGATTGAGACAAATGACTTCCGGATAGGCCGCCAAAGCGAACCGCTGCCAGACCGCATCCACTGCCCGCTCATTGCGGTAGGTCGTCGCCAATTCCAGCTGATATCCAGGTTGCGGGCAGCCGACATGGACCGCTAAGCGGTTGAATGATTCGATGACAGGACTGGGGACTAGATTTCCCGCAACATCTCGGATCGGCTCCAAGCGGTCGGTCAAAAGACCCGATCTGCCATCGCGCGCAAATCCCACTCGGCGACGGCAGCCGCCTAAGTAGGCCATAAGCCCCGACCGAAACGAGTTGGTGAAGAGAATTGCCAGATCGGGTCGTTCGCGGCGAAGCTCCCCAATCACCACGGGCATCCGCCGCGACCAGGGACCTTGGGTGTCACGAAAGATCATTCGATCCAGCCAGGTGAGACCATCCAGGACTCCGGCCACGTAGGGTTTGAGCACTCCGATCAGATAGGCGTTGGCAAAATGCTGCCGTATGGCTCGCAGAGCGGGCGTGGCCATCACCACGTCGCCGATCCAGTTGGGTAAGAAAACGGCTATTTTCATGGCTCATGCGGCGCCGAGTCGTTGCAGAATTCGGGTCGTCGAGAATCCCTCGCGCAAAGGGGCGAGGTGCACTCGACCTCCGTAGGATTCCACCACATCGGCGCCAACCACCTCGTGCTTTTGATAGTCCGCCCCTTTGACAAGAACGTCCGGACGCAAAGCCGAAATCAGAGAAAGGGGCGTCGGTTCTTCGAATATGGTGACGTAATCCACTGCCTGCAATCCGGCCAGCACTTGAGCGCGGGCCGTTTCGGAGTGAAAGGGTCGATGATCGCCCTTCAAAGCGCGCACGCCAGCGTCGCTATTAATGCCCACGACGAGAACATCGGCCTGGGCGCGAGCTTCTTGTAAGTACGACACATGGCCGGCGTGCAGCACGTCGAAGCAACCGTTGGTGAACGCGATGTGTTGCCCGAGCCGTCGCCGGCTCTCGAGTTCATGACGAAGGGTTTCGCGGGACAAGACTTTTTCTTGGCCGCTTCCCGATCCCGAACCGGCTCGGAGCAAGTCGCGGAGAATCTCGTCTCGAGTGACCGTGGCGACGCCGATTTTTTCCACTTCCAGACCGCCGGCGATGTTGGCAAGTCGAATGGCGGCGTCATAATCAGCCCCCGCCGACAACGCCATGCCCAGGACGCTCAGCACCATGTCCCCCGCGCCGGTGATGTCATAGACTTGTCGTGGGCGAGTGGTAAACAGCTGTCTGACTCCGTCCCGATGTGCTAAAGCCATCCCATCCTTGTCCAGGGTGATGATGCTCGCCTCTAAGTCGAGCTGGCTTAGCAATTGCTCGGCCGCCTGAAGTGTCTCTGAGTGGGACCGCAAATTCAATCCAGTGGCCAACCCTGCCTCCATCCGGTTAGGCGTCAGTGTAGAACACCCCCGGTACTTTGCGTAGTCAGCGCCCCGTAGCGGGTCTGCCAGCGTGCGGATACCGGCGGATCGCGCGGCGGAAATCGCGGCCGCGATGACAGCGGTGGTGACAACTCCCTTGTCGTAGTCGCTGATCAAGACGATATCCGACTTGCGGACTTGGTGCGTAATGGCTTCGATGAGTTGCTGTTCGATCGCTGGGACGACCGGGTCACGGATTTCATAATCGACCCGGATCATTTGTTGCGGGTGACGATGCTGCGCTCGACCGATGTAGCGTTCCTTGACGGTTGTAGGCCGATCTTCGTCAGCGATGACCCCTTCATGATCAATGTCCAAATCCGACAACAGCGAGCGCACGCGAGTGGCGTCGGGATCGGAACCGACGACACCAATCAGTGCCACGCGAGCTCCGAGCGCCCGAAGCATCGTGGCGACGCTGCTTGCTCCGCCCAAACGCTCTTCGCGCTTATCGGCATGAAGAAGAATTACCGGAGCTTCTTGGCTGATGCGGGCAGCGTCTCCCCAGACGTAACGATCCAGCATGACGTCGCCGAGAACCAAAATACGCGGCTGTCCCAGTTGTTGCACCAGCTTGATCAAGTCGGCCGACATCCTTGTCTCCAACAAAGTCTGAAATGCCTGCGGCTGTGAATCGCTAGGCAGCTTGACCCTCGGCGGGCACATGCAACGTTAGGGCCGCCAGTTTTTCAGCCAGAGCGGCGTGCAAGATCGGCAGCAGAATTTCATGATGACCGATCAGCTCGATCCCTTGACTGCTGGGCCGTTCCAAAACATTGACCCGGCTTCGATATTGAGATTGTTTGTCGACATTGATGGTCACGAGACCGTCCAAAGAATGGCCGAAATTATGGGCAATGCTAACGGCCTTGATGAAGACTTCCGGCAGAACGACCGCGCTGCCCAAATTGAGCCAGACGCCTTCTTGCATGGTGCAGACCACCGCGCATAGGCGACGGAAGTCGATCATCGTGGCTTCCCCAAGGGCCGCCCCGGAGACATGCGGATGCATGTGCACGATGTCCGTCCCAAAGGCGACGTGAACCGTGCAGGGAATGCCGGCCCGATAAGCGGCCAGCACGACGCTGCTCTCTGCATAAGGGCAATCCAGTCCTTCCATGTACTTACCCAAGGCCCAACCAAGTCCCAAGTCGTGTTCCGCGCCGGCGCGAGCAGCAATGGCAAAGGCGTCCGCGGTTTCACGAACCATGCCGAATTGACCCCGTTTCAATTGAGCCGCGACATCCTCGCTCGTCTTGCCGCCCGCGGCCAGCTCGAAGTCATGAATGGCCGCCGCCCCGTTCATGGCAATGGCGCTCAGCATGCCCCGCTGAATCCAATCGATCAGATAGGGACCACATCCTGTCTTGATGACATGTCCGCCAACCGCCGCCACGCGCATCCGTCGATCTTCGTGAGCTTTCCACAAGCAATCTCGAATACGGCGGATATCCTTCCCGGCCAATTGTCGTGGGAGGGACTCGATCCATTCGCCGATCGACGCGCCGGCATTGACGGGCTTACCCAAATCTTCGTGAAATACTTTTGACGGACGTGATTTCAGGTCGTAGGTTTGCAAGCCATGCAGATCGAGTGGTTTCCAAGAATGTTCCATCGATAGCGGGAAGTCCAAGGGGGAAGAAGCGTCCATGCCGTCCTCCTTTGAATTCAAAGCGTTTATGCCGACATTCGGCTCGGCCGCGTAACCATCTTATTCAGCATGTCATGCAGCACCCTTTCTCCGATTTCGATGTGCAACGAAATGCGGAGTGCCCACACGTGCCGCGTCCATGAATGAGACCGTGGCAGCTTGACCAGATCCTTTTCGGTCGTCACCACCAGACAGTCCGTCGGCAGACCGGCAGCCCACGCCTGCAAGTCCTCCATATCCTTGAGGGAATAACGATGGTGATCGGCGTAGGTTCGCCAGCCAACCACCTTGGCGCCAAGGTCGGTTAGCGTTTGCCGAAACGCCATCGGATTGCCGATGCCGCAAAAGGCCGCCACCGGCCGACCTACTAACTCATCCAGCCCGGCCTGGCAGCGGTTCGCGCTGACCAGCTCGATAGGGCGATGGCTGGTTTCCACGACAGGAGCGTGCGGAGCAAATCGCGTGATGGCCTCTCTGAGCCGGCCCCGTTCATTTGCCTCCACCTGATTGCAACGCGTGAGCAACACCACGCTTGCCCTTCGCAGCTCCACCGCGGGCTCTCGGAGCAGGCCACGCGGGAATAAATATCCATGACCCCAGGGGTCGGTCGCGTCGATCAGTACCAAATCGAGATCGCGATACAGTCGCCGGTGCTGAAATCCATCGTCAAGGACCAGTACATCGCTGTCAAACTCATCGACGGCTTTGGCAGCCAAGGCCACCCGGTCCGCTCCCTGGAGATGAGGGACCTTTGGCAAATGCTCATTCAACACGAGCGCCTCGTCATTGAGGCCGGAAGCGGCGCGGTAACCTCGGCTCAAGATTGCTACTCGCTGATGCCGTTCCTGGAAAAACCGAGCCAGGTACCCCACGCAAGGGGTCTTTCCCGTACCACCCAAGGTGAGGTTGCCCACGCTGACGACGCGTGCATTGGCCCGGTGGATCCGAAGTCCGCCGCGGTCGTAAAGTCGATTCCGCAGCCGGACCGTCCAGCCGTAAGGCACGCTCACCGCGCGCAATGCACATCGGGCAATAGCCGGCCCGAATCCGCGCTGACCTCTTACCAGGGCTCGGTATCTGTCGCCGGATAGCAAAGGCCGCTCCATGGTCGACGATTGACACGCGCCGCCGGATCCAGTCACTAACTTCAACGCCCGTCAAACGAAAACCTAGCGGTCGATTTCCCAGGGAGTCGATTCGATGGGTGACGTTCCGACTGAAGGCCAGGTCGTCCTTGAGCCGGCCCTCAGGGACACGTGTTATAGCCCGTTTGCCCGGAAAATGTCAATCGGAAGCTTAAGAAGAATTGTCGGCTACGGAAGAGAGACGGTTACCGGAATGATCAGCGTTTGGACAACGGGTTTGGCGACTTGAACGTGCAGAGTCGTGTTCCAGTTCTTTTCGTGAATACCCTTCGTATCAACTTTAATTTTCACGGTGGTCATAAGGCCGGGACCTTTGGCCCATTGGCACGTCACCGCGGGATTTTCAGAAGTGATCGCTTCGACGACTACGTCTTGATTGTCACGGTCTCGGATCAAGAGATTCCGAGTAAGGAAAGATGTGCCCGCATCGGCCGTTAGATCGACCCGACTCGGCGTGGCCGTCACTCTTTGCCGCGATCTCTTCACAACGCTTACCGGCACTTTAATCTCGGGATACCCGGGATCGTTGGAGAAAAGACTTAAGGATTCTTCATGAGCGCCTTGGGGCGCGTTCTCGGCGACTCGGACTTGTACGATTCGAATGAGCCGCCCGGAGCCGTCGCGCTCTTCCGCGGCCTGGCGGGCCTCTAGCCACGTGGCGGAGGACGCGACCGCGGTCACGGTCAGCGGCTGCGGGCGAAGATCGGTGAGACGGATTTCACTTTGAATCGGGCCGTCCACATACATCGACACCGCGGCCGGCTCGACGACGATCTCCCGAACGATCTTCGCCTTCACCCGCAGCGGAATCTCCGCGGTCGTCTCCTTGCTCTTACAAGACAACGTGACTTGCCAGACCTGCGGTCCTGGAGCGGGACTGAGCGTATTGATGGCCACTTGCAGGGAGCCTTGCTCGCCCGGCTCATAGTGTTTTTCCGATAGACGAGTCGTCAAGCATCCGCAAGTGCTATGAATCCCGGTAACCTCCACGGCATCGGCGCCACGATTTTGGAAATTAAACGTGTGGGACAAAGGCGATCCGGCACGGATTTCCCCGACGTCCACTGTGGTTGAAGGAAACTCCAGGTCCGCCCTGACCATCGACGCGCGGACACCAATTAGCGCCATTGCAATGAGGAATAACCGCAAAACAGGGGACGGGAAGTTCTCCATAGTCGCTCCTTACCCGGAAAAAGCAGGAATTACTCCATTTTTTCTTTCTCGACAATGTCAATTGCCTTAGAAACGGTGAACGAAAATCGACACGTTTTGCCACAATTGTTAATGGAGGCATTTTTTCAGAGAGGTAGGGTGTCGGCATGCGAGCGAGCTTGCGATCTTTGCTCCCTTACTTAGCCGGTCCGTCAAAAGCGGAGAGTGAGCACGCCACGGAGCCGCAAACCGCCGCCGTCCAACGGCTCACGCAGCGTGTCTGCTCCGTTATCACTCGTCGGGACTTAGCTTTACCCCCGGCCTCTTCCGGCTCCGCGGTTGATCCCAACAGCATCGCTGAGTACCTCGATGGCGTCCTCAGTCCCGATCGATCGGCGGAAATTGAGGAATTGTGCTTAGCCTCGGACAAGTATTTGGCAGAGGTTGGAGCTTGCTGGGAGATTCTGCACAAGACCCAACACGTTGTCCCGCCACCGGCGTTTTTTCAACGAACGTACGGCCTGGTCAAAGAGCTGGCGGGCGTCCAGACACAAAGAATCGCAAGGCAACGAGCGCGAAAGGCCGTTATGGCGGCGGCGGCCGTCTTGGGGTGCGTTTTATTCATGGTGCTCGGTTGGGAGATGGGAGTTTTTGACCGGCAGAAAGCCGCGGAGTCAAAAGCCGGATTGACCGAGGAACCAGCTCGTCAAGAATCTCATGAGATCGAAAATCATGCCAAAGAGGATACAGCGAATCGGCCCCGCGATGCCAAGTCCGATCCTAATGTCCTTGGTCGATTTGTCGCCGACGGCAGTGATACTTCCGAAATCTTGCTCCGAAATTTAGCTGACAACTCTTGGCAAGTGGCTTCTCTGGAATCAGGACTATCAAGCGGCGAGCTGATATTGTGCCCGCCGGGCTTTCATGCCCCCATACGATTGACGAGCGGCTTGGAAATCCGTCTTCTAGGCAACCGGCCAGCCATGAACAACTCCGCCGAGGCATCATTGCCCGATCGAGCGATATTGGAAAGCGCGGTTCGCTTGCATGCCGATCCTCAATTGGATCTGGATGTGACACTTCTACGCGGCCGAATTGTCATTACGAATCAAAAAGCGAACGGCGAAGGTCATGCTCGGCTGCGATTTGGCGATGAGACATGGGACCTGACGCTTCCGCAACCGGGCGGCGCGGCGGCTTTCGAGCTGCGAACGTACATTCCGGCCGGCGCTCATATAGATCAATCGCATCAAGGCGAGGAGCCGAACTCGGAGCTTTCCCTTTTCGCGCTTCGAGGCCGTACGGAGCTCAAGGTGCGTTACGACTCCTATTCCCTCGAGCCGCTCCCCGGCCCGGCCATGTTTTCCTGGAATAATGTGGGACCGATTTCGCGCCGGCCGCAAGACCTTAAGCAGTTGCCGACTTGGGCCGCCGAGGTACCCGACACGCCAGGCGTAAAATCCAAAGCCGATCCGAGTCCCGAAGCATTGACAAGCCTTCAGCGGCGATTGCTCGGAGCGGCGTCGATCCTATCCGCCCTTAAGGACTCTTTGAATCATCCGGACGTTAGCACTCGTGTGCTGGCGATTTATTGTCTCGGCGCCATCGACGAGCTGGATGCTGTTTTGGACGTTTCCGGAAATGAACGCCAGTTTCGAGAAGTCCGCTTGGCGTCGATGACGGCCATTCGAAACTGGATTAGCCGCGGCGGCGACAATCAGCAACGGCTCTTCCTTGCTCTGGAAAGGAAATACTCGTCCGCCACCGCCGAAATAATCCTCCATCTTTTGAACGGTTTTTCTCAGGCGCAGCTGCAAACGCCCGAAGTCTATGCGAATTTGATCGGCTACTTGAAACACCCGGACTTGCCGGTGCGCGAGCTGGCGCACCATCAATTGCTGCTGCTCGTCCCCGAGGGGAAAGCGATCGCCTACGATCCGGCCGGCGCCAGAGGCCAAAGAAATTTAGCGGTCGAGGAATGGAAGAAGCTAATTCCCACGGGATCGATCCCGGCAAAGAACAAGAAAGAATAATCGATTCGCGTCGATTACTTGAAAAGGAACGTAGCGACCGCTCCGAGCGCCACGGCGATCCCAAGAAGAACGGCCCAAATAATCCATTCGTTCCGTGACCCGGTCAATTCCAAAGGAATGTGAGGGATCGCCTGGTGTTGGCCCGAGGACGGAGTCGGTGTGGGGACACGAACGCCGCCGGCGGGAGTGGCCGCTTTGGAGCTGGGCACGGCGGTCGTCCCGCTGCCGGAGCTGGACAGAGGCGCCGCCGACACCACCAGATCGCGAAATTCGGGATGGCTCCGCAGCGGCAGGAACTGGCCCGATTTGGATCGGCTGGCGACCACATTGCCGGCGTCGCCCAGCAATCCCTCCTTGAGCGAACGGCGAATACCCTCCATGCTGCCTTTCACCATGTGGGTTTCCCCGGTTTCGTCCTGATATTGAAGGAACCAGGTATCTTGAACGGCGCCGTCGGCTTCCGGTGCGGGCGTTTTGCGAGTGCTTTGACCCGTCAAGTCCTCGACGAATTCACGGCAAGAATCCGGGCGCTTCTCCGGGTCGGCGCTCATGGCTCTCAAGATCGCCCAGTCAATTCGTTCGGACAGCGCGGGAACCACATGACGAGGCGGCAGGAGCTCGTTGTTGATTTTCTTCATCCAGGCATCGAGAGGTCCCAACGACCTAAACGGCAATTCTCCCGTGACCATCTGATAGAGGGTCGCGCCCATCGAATAAATGTCACACTTCACGTCAGCGTTCTTGGCGTTGCGGAATTGCTCAGGCGCCATGAAGTGAGGAGTGCCCAAGCCGCGGCCGGTCCGAGTCAGATTAATATCGTTGTCCGCTTCTTTGACCAGACCCAAGTCGGCCAATTTCACTTGGCCGTCCTTGGTCACCATGATGTTGTCAGGCTTGATGTCGCGATGGATCATGCCGTTCTTATGGGCATGATGCAAGCCTTGGGCTGCCAGGGCGATGATTTGGACGGCTTCGGTTTCCGGGATCCGCCCATCGCGCTCGATGCGCTGTCCCAGCGATTCTCCGTCGACAAATTCCATAACCAAGTAAGGCCGGCCGCCTAAGACGCCATACTCCAAGGCTCGGACCACATTCGGATGGTCCAGATTGCTGGCCGCTCGGAATTCCTTTTCGAAGCGCTTGAGGAGTGTCTGATTGTTGGCCATTCCCTCGGGGACAATCTTGATCGCGACGATCTGCCCGGTGTCCCGATGCTTGCCCTTATAGACCGTGCCCATGCCTCCTTCGGCGATTGGCTCGACGAGGTCATAGCTGCTGACGCGAATTACGGTCGATTTAGAGATGCCAAAGGGCATGCGGGCCGGCTCATTGTTGGGATTGTTGACGACCACAGGCGCAGCCTGTCCATGAGCAATTGTATGTTGAAACGAGCGGTCATGCTTGCCAATTTTCCAAAAACCCTGACTGGTGCGTCAAATTCGGACCGGAAAGATTGGCTGACGAAAACGGCAAATTCGTCAGTATGGGATTTGTCCCCCTGGTTTCCCGCCATACCCGGCTCAGAATATTTTAATCGCTTGCATCGCGTGGAGAATCAGTCACAATCATAAGAAAGTCGCCAGATTGCTTGTATTCCGTAACGATCTTTGAAACAATAAGAAGGAACTTCCCCGGCGGCAGACCCGGGGCCACTTCGAAGGAATACTTCCATGTCGATCGCTGGAAAAATATTGGCTGTTTTCAACGTCTTGGCGGCGCTGGCTGCGTTCGTCTATTTCCTGCCCACCGCTTGGGGAACGAGGCAAAGCTGGGCCTATGCTTCCTATCGGCATGACCTGGTCCTCGACGGCCTGCCTCTCGACAAAGATGAAAAAGATACCGAAGGTTATCTTCTGGTCGACAAGATGAGCGAGACGACTAGGAGACAAGTATTTCAAAATGCCGGAACCCCCGCCAACACGCAGATGGACGAGATCAATCAAGTCAAAGGAAGTATGGATGAGGGTAAGGCCCTGGAAGTCCTCAAAGCCATGGCGCGAACGGGTCCAGAGCGGGACGAAGTATTTGCCTTTGAGAAGCTAACAAAAGAAGGCGGACAAGCCAAAATTGACCAGGCACAACGCGAATATCTCGAAAATAAATTCAAAGATCCCAAGGCTTTGGTTTTCGAAGAAGTCGACAAAGCCAAGGATCCTGCCAGCAAGCGGGCGGCTATCGCTCGAGTGCTTTTCAACGTCTACGACGACCAACAAAAAGAAAAGCGTTTGCCCGTGATTATCGGTCTCAAGGAATTTGCTCGCGAGGTCAACCAAGAAGCGGATGCGGTTCTGGCCATGACGGCCCGAGTTCGCCGCGCGATGCAACGCGACCTAGCTTCCTTCGAGGCCAGCTATCCGCAGCTCATCAAGGACATTCAGATCATTGCTGAGAAAATTGAAGACACCAAGAAGCAGCTCGAAGTTCAAGAACAGCTTTCCAAGAGCCACAACAGCCTGGTGATGAAACGAACACAGGATGTATCCGTAATCAAGAAGAGTATTTTCGAGGCAAAGCAAGCGACCGATAGAGCCATGAAAAAGCTGACCAATGAGCAGAAGCTGCTTTTCCAAGCCGAGGCCGAAGTCGGCAAGCGAGCGAAAGAAAATGAGGACCTCGAAAAAGAGATTCGTCGCAAAGAGGGCCTCGGCACTAGCAAAGAAAAGTAGGGCGGACATTCTTGTCCGCCATGTAATACGCGGTGGACCGGAGTGTCTGCCCCACCAAAGGATCTTAACAGCAGAGCACAACCATGACGTTACTCGGAAAAATTCTGGTATTCGCCAATCTGGTGCTCGCCCTGTTCTTCCTGGCCTTGGGCATCGGCATCGTCACGAACCGGGTCGATTGGCCGGGCACGATGAAGAGCGGACCCGCCAGTGAGGTGAAGGCCGGGATCGCGCTCAAGTCCGAAGAAATCAAGAACTGGCAGCAGAACGCTTCTCTAGCGCTCGGGCGCTATGCTTTGGCGATGCCGGAGCTGCTTAAAGCGGAAAAAGAGCGGCCCGAGAAGCAGCAATGGTACGCCGACCAACTTAGCATCCTGCAAACGGGTAAAGATGTAGCCGGCAAACCTGTCATGGGGCCGATTCGCAATTTGGTTTATAAGAACGGCCAATTGCAGCTCGATGACAAAGGCTATCCCGCCATGCAGCCAATGCCTGCGGTTCCCTTTGCTTTGAAGCCGATCCCCGAAATGAATCAAGAGTTGGCCGACACTCAAGCCCTAGTCGTAAAGGAAATGGGTAGAGTGGCAGATCTGATGAAAGAAGAAGGCCGGTTGACACTGGAGATGAACGGCGAGGCGGGCAAGACCAAGGGCTTGCGCGATCTCCTGGCCGAGGAAGTCGCGGTGGAAAAGAATCTGCAAGAGGAACTGGAGTATCTGCGGCCTTTGCGCTATAATCGGCAAGTGGAATCGGCCTTGCTCTTGAAGCGGCAGCAGTCGCTCAAGGGCCGACTGGACGAGCTGAAAAACGTCGGCGTGGCTTCTCGCTAATGGTGAATTGTGCTTGACAGGTCTATGCACCCCCGGCATAATCCCCGCCCTTAACGTCTCGGGGGAGCCGTTCGCCGTTCTCGACGACCACGTCGCTGGGATAATTTCAATCCATCGAATCGACCCGCGGGCGCGACCCGGACGGGTTCGGCGTGTGGCAAGGGGGATCGATCATGACAACTCTCGGCAAGATTCTCGTCTTCCTGAACCTGGTGTTCAGCCTGCTGGCGGGCATTCTCATCATCCAGGTTTATGCCACTCGAACCAGTTGGAAATCGGCTTTCGACAAGCTGAATAATTATTACACCGTCTCCGAGGCCAACAACAAGGCCGTCCAAGCCAGCATGGATTCGCTCCGACAAGCCAAGGACGAGCAGATCAATGCCGCCAAGAAAACAACCGACGAAAAAGAAAAGGAAAGGAAACGATTCGAAGACGAAATTAAAACCGTCCGGGAGGAATTGAAGAAAGAAAAGGAACAGCATCTTGCCCAAAGAACCAATGCCACGACCTCGAATGAAGAACTGCAGCGCCGCCAACAAGAAACGGCCTCGCTGACCGACCGGCTGAACAAGACCAACGCCGCCCTCGCCGAAGAGCAGAAGAAGGGCAAGCAGCTGCAGGACGAGATGATGCAGGCGAAAATTAACTTCAACAGCGAGCACGATCGCAATGTTCGCTTGCTCGACCAATTCCGACAGCTAACTCAAAAAGCCGAGTTGATGGAAAAGAAACTCGCCAGCCTTGGCGCCTCCGCGAAAGACGTTGCCATCAACCGCAATCCGCCTCCGGAAGATGTGGAGGGGGTGATTCTGGAGACGGATGCTAAGACGGGCTTGGTGACCATCTCGATCGGCACGGACTCCGGGGTCAATGTGGGCAACACGCTGGAAGTTTTTCGGATGAATCCTCCAAAGTACCTGGGCACCATTCGAATTCTGGACGCTCAAGCAAAGCAGGCGGTGGGCCGGCTGACCGCCCCGCCGCGCTACGGCGCCCTTGAAAAAGGCGACATCGTCGCCACCAAGATCATGAGTTCGAAGCGATAACGAATCATTGTCTCCTATTAGCAGGCATACAGGGAGCCGATCATGGCCACGGTTTATGTTCCACCCAGAAACGATGCTTATACGGTCCTTCTGACCATCTCCCTTGGCGCTCTGATTATCGGGTGTTTATTGCTGTTCATGGATTGGAGCGAATACAGCGGAACGTCGGGCAAGAAGCCCCCTATTCCGTCAGCGCCTCAGCTGCAAGTGGGCGGTGCCGACACCGGCGCCCCGGCTCCCGGCTTGGGACAGCCTGGGATTCCGCCTGGCGGTGCTGCATCCGGACAAACTCCGCCCGAAGGCAAGTAACGACTTCAAAATCAATCCCTTAAAGAATCGCGCACGAAGCGAGTCTTCGAACGCAGTAAGCGGTTGCTACTGGCAACGTCCGCTTACTGCGCTCGAAGACTCGCTTCGTGCGCGGCTCCTTTATTGCGGCATCTGACGATTCCCCCTATACTTCATGCATGCCGGGGCGCGTCATATTGGCAATGAGCGGCGGAGTAGACAGCTCCGTAGCCGCGTATTTGCTCAAGCAACAAGGCTACGAAGTCATCGGCCTCTTCATGCGCACCGGCGCCCACCAGCCGGAAGATGCGGCCCCTTCCCACAAGAAAGGCTGCTGCAGCGCCCAAGATGCCGGCGACGCCCGCCGCGTCGCCGACCGGCTGAACATTCCGTTCTACGCTCTGGATTTTGAAAGCGATTTTGACCGTATCATCGACTACTTCGCCGACGAATATCTTACCGGGCGAACCCCGAATCCCTGCGTCGTTTGCAACACCTGGCTGAAGTTCGGGAAACTCTGGTCCTACGGAAAGCAGCTTGGGGCCGATTTCGTGGCCACCGGCCACTATGCCCGCATCGTTCAAGGAGCCGACGGGCGGGAGCTACATCGAGCCGCGGACCGGGACAAGGATCAATCGTACGTCTTGTTCGGTCTAGAGCAGAGTCTGTTGCCGCACTTGCTTTTTCCCATCGGAGAGTTTCGCAAGGATCAAGTCCGCGAGCTGGCACGTCAGGCCGGCTTGGCGGTCTATGACAAGCCCGACAGCGTCGAAATCTGCTTCGTTCCGGACGGAAACCATGCGGAAGTCATCCGCCGTCGCCGCCCTGAACAAGTGACCTCCGGGAAAATTGTCGATACGGCGGGCGCCATGCTTGCCGAGCACGACGGTATCGATCAATTCACCATCGGTCAGCGAAAGGGGCTCGGATTCGCGGCCGGCGAGCGCCGCTATGTCCTCCGTATCGTTCCCGAAGATAACACCGTCGTCGTGGGCGGCCGGGAGGAACTGCTCGCCTCGGGTCTCATCGCGTCTCGCGTGAATTGGCTTATTGATGCTCCGGCTTTCAATTCCGTTCCCTGCTTAGCCAAGATTCGTTATCGCCACACGCCGGCTCCTGCCACGGTGACGTCACTTGCGGGGGAAGGCGCCCGCGTAGACTTCCAAGAGGCGCAAAGCGCCATCACCCCCGGCCAGGCCGTTGTCTTTTATGAGGGCGATCGAGTCCTGGGCGGAGGCTGGATTGAACAAGCAATTCCCCTACAAGGTGACCGCCTGGCTCCCATCGTCTCTTGTGCCTCAAATCGGATATAAACTCATCCAATGACCCATCTTTGTTGAAATTTGCGAGAGTATCGCAGACAATAGGAGGACGTATCCATCCTTAGAAACGGCCTTTTCGCATCCATGAATACACAGTCGATTAACCGATTTTTGGGCGCATGTGGAGCGACGGGGCCGCTTCGCTTATCGGCGGAGCGCCCGCGTGTCTTCGGACCGGTGAGCGTGGCGCTCGAGAAACCGTTTGCCCTGATCGGCAGCGGAGCGAATGCCGACTTACGCCTCGATGACAATCAGGTGAGCCACCGTCATCTGTATCTCCAAGTCTACGATGGCCGTGTGTTTGCCGTCGATCTGGGTAGCCGCACGGGAACGTTTTGGGAGATTGGCCGGCAGGCCTATGGCTGGGTGGATCGTGGACAATCCCTATGGATTGGCCGACATCAAATTCGACTGGAAGAAGACGGTCCGGAAAAAGAGCCGGCGGCCGCGTCCCCAAATGAGCCATTGCTCTCCCGAGATTACATTTATCCCGGCCTGCCGCCCGTGAGTTTGGAGTTCGTCAAAGGCGGCATTAATAAGGGAGGCGAGCGGAAGTCGGCCCGGTGCAGTCTGAATCGGGTCCTGGTTCTTTTGGGACGAACCGAAGGCTGCAAGATTCGTTTGATGGATTCGAGTGTTTCCAAGTTTCACTGTAGCCTGATTCGCACCCCGCGCGGCGTTTGGGTGGTCGATCTTCTCAGTCGCAATGGTATTTGGGTGAATGGGACCAAGGTGCCTTGGGCACGCCTGGAACAGGGAGATCGCCTGGAAGTGGGCGAGTTCGTGTTGCGACTTCGCTATGACCAGCCTGACAACGACTCCCCGGACGAGAACCAAAATGTAATTGCCGACAAGGCTGGGAATGAGATGAAACGGTCGGCGGCGTCCAATGATCCGGACGAAACTCCCCGGCCCGTTCAAGCGCAAATCGCTTCGGAGCCTCCGTCTGTAATCATGGAACAAGAATCGCCGGACGCTGCCGAGCGCCACGCCCTAGTCGCAGCGCCCGGTCGCGGCATGATCCCGGTCGAACTTTCCGAATCCATCGCCGTGGTGATCGCCAATCAGTTCTCCCAAATGCAGCAGCAGATGTTCGACCAGTTTCATCAGGCGATGATGGTGATGTTTCAGACCTTCAGCACGTTGCACCGAGATCAGATGGACTTGGTGCGGCAAGAATTGGACCGCGTTCACGAGCTGACTCGGCAGTTGCACGCCTTGCAGGCGGAGCTGGCCAAGCAGCCCGCAGCCTCAAGTGATCCGGAAGTGCAAAAGCTCCTCAAGGAGACCCAGGCGGAGTCGGCCTCGCCCTCGGCTGATCCGGCCCGGGCTTTTAGTCCCGACGGTTGGCAGGATGCTTTTCGCGAAGCCGCTCAAAAGGTGATGGCTGCCACAACCGAGCCAGGACGGTCCAGCGAGGAAGCTCCGACAGCGGAGGTGATGGCCGCCGCCACCGAGCCAGGACAACCAAGCCAGGCAGCTCCGGCGGCTGATCCTTTATTCACCTTTTCTTCTGAGCCGTCCGTTCGAAATGTTTCCGAAGGCATCAAAGAGGTGGCGGCCGAAGTAGCGCCGAGTCAAGGATACATGAAGTCCGCATTGGATACGGATCAATCCAATCAAGAAAGCCAATCCGTTCCACCGGCGACTGCGGACATTCACGCCATGCTGTGTCAAAAGATCGCCGCCTTGCAAGCCGAACGGCAAAGCCGTTGGCAAAAGATTATCGGGTTTTTGGCGGGCAAGCAAACCGGCGAGGCGATGCCCTGAACTAATGATTGACCCGCTAAAAAAATGGCGGAACCGTCACGGGTTAGGCGATTGCCTCCCGTAACGGTTCCCAAGCACGCACCAATTACTTCGCGGACTTCCCGTCCCTTACGCTTTCCAATCGTCCAGGGCGCTTGTCTTGCCGACTTTGTCTTCCACTTCGATCTTCTGGAAAGTAAGAGAAACCTTTTCGATCTCATGGACATCGTATGCTTGTTCGTGCTTGGCGCCTCCCTCTTCCTCCTCGCTCGTGCCCTGGGCAATCTTGGACACGGTCGCGTTTGTGAGTTTAATCACATAATAGACGATCTCTTTTCCTGAGGGATCCGTCTTGATGAAGTCGAACTCAACGTTTTCCAGGATTTCATTGGTCACCAGGGCCTGAAGTAGCTGAGGGCTTGCAGCGCCCCATTCCTTGGTAAAAGTGACCGGACTATGTTGGCGTTTCCCGCTCGCCTGGCCGGTCGCGATGTCCCGAGGGGCTTGCACGCTGTACTCAAAGGACAGGCCGGTCATGAATTTGTCCCATTCTTTTCGGATGCTCTCGCCTTTGAAGTCCCCCTGCTTCTTGCCCTTCATCTTCACATAAAATTCGTAAGCCATGGATCCAAACCTCCAGCCGTCCCTTTTTTCAGGATGAGCAGCCTGCCGGGGACAGCCTAGCCGGACAAGCTTCCTATTTGGGTGCGTCAGACCTGGGCTCCGTTGACCCAGGGTCGCTTGCTTCTTCTCATCCTCAGTATCGCTTCAAAGAGTTATCCGTTTTCCAGGGTCGGGCCGGACATTGATCAAAAAAGTTTCTAGGTGAAGGCCAACTCCCGCCAATCCAGCATTGCCACGGCGTCGTCATCGACCAAAAACGTCCGCGCGCCAACCCCCTGAATAGGTCCTTCCTCCGCGATATTTTTCCAATCCGTCAAGCGTCCCAGTTTGACCTGGTTATCGGGATGTTCATGAGACCCGGGATAAAGAAGAGGAAGAAAAACATTGCCCGCGGATTCTTTCATCTCCAAGCGCGCCGGCGCCCATAGCAAGTCCCGAGGAGTTTTCGGGGCATTTATCGTGACGGAGTCCACCTGCTCCAAGGGAACCCAGTAGTATCCTCCCTGGGCCATCACCTCCAAGACCCCGGAGAACAGATCATCGCAATCGCGTAATGACTGGAAAGGCTTGCCATTAAGCTGGCCCGGTCGGTCGGGGCAGGCGGCGGCGGCTTTGGCGAAAAGTTCCGCGGCTTCTTTCGGCCGCCCTTCGCGCAGCCGATTGATGCCTTCCAGCCTCCAGTGGACGTGTTCGGGCGGCTCGCCGAAAAAGCGGGGTTTCAGGCTTTCGCTAAAGAGGCGCCGCCGGGCTCGCTCGGAATCGAGAATCTTGCGATACGCGAGGACGGCGGCGTCCAATTCCAACTCACCATACTGAACTGCGTCAATTTGACGTTGAGCGCGATCCAGATCCCCCGCAAACGCCAGTAGCTCAAAAAGAAAGAGCCGTTGGCCATGATCAGCGGGTTTCTCCTTGACCAGTTTAAGCTGGGCTTCGATAGCCTCTTGCAATTTCCCTTGCTTAAACAAGTCGCTGCCGTTCATAGGTGGAGTCTCATGGTGATTCGAGTTGGATTGCTTCGATGCAACTAACTATCGTCCGCGGCCGAGATCATATTGGGCGCTCAACGGCGAACCCAGCGTGCCATCCGCGCACTTCGGTTTGTATTCCACCGCGATAGTCCCGAATTTCAGTTCAAACATATCCGTGGGCATGACGTCTCCCGACCCGCCCCCCGTGTGATAAGAGGCAACGACTCCATGTTTGAGCGTCCAGGTCATGAACACCTGTTTGCCGCCGGTGGCATCGCGACAACACTTCAGCACGGCTTCCTCCAGGGGATCACCCTGGGCGCAGGCCAGCATGAGCACCGCCGACGCTCGGTTGGCCGACATGCAGAAATGAAAGTTTTGCATCTGCACCCGGCCGGTCTGCCCGGCCTGACCTTCGCCAAAGATCTCGCCCCAGGAATAGGCTTGAACTTCGATATGATCTTCAAATCCGGGGGTGATGCACTCTCCTTTCACCTGCCCGGCCTTATTAAGTTTCAGCGTCAAGAAATAATCCAGCAGGGCCATACGAGGACTCCCTAAACAAGCACGAGAGTACACCGAGAGCCGCCGGAAGTTCACAAAAATGAACCACCAGAGACCTGAAAACAGCGAGGAAGCGGTTGCTTCTATCGTCGCTACGCCTTCTTGGGCACCTCGGCCACCAAGCGCATGGAAGTGGACAAAGTTTCCAGCTGGAAGTGCGGCCGCAGCCACGCAATCGCTTCATACCAGCCCGGCTTGCCTTTCACCTCGCGCACTTCCACCTTGGCGTCGGCAAGCGGCTTCTTGGCTTTCAACTCATCTCCGGCGCTTTCCGGATTCGCGATGACGTAGTTGCTGATCCAGTCGTTCAGCCAGCGCTGGCAATCCGAGACTTCCATGAACGAGCCGATCTTGTCTCGGGCCATCACCTTCAGGTAATGCGCAAAGCGGGAGACGCAGAGAATGTAATTGAACTTCGTTGACAATTCGGCGCTGGCATTGGCCGCCGGATCAAAGTACGTCTTCGGTTTCTGACAAGACTGCGCCCCCATGAAGACCGCGAAATCTCGATTCTTGCTATGCAAAAGGGGCAAAAAGCCCAGGTTGGAAAGCTCGAACTCGCGACGGTCGGAGATGGCGATTTCGGTGGGACATTTCATGGCCACGTCGCCGTCGTCGGTGGGGAAAGTGTGCACCGGGAGTCCCTCGACTTTGCCGCCGCCCTCGACGCCGCGGGTCCGCGCGAACCAGCCATACTTGGCCGAGGCGTCGGTGATCCGGGCCGCGTAGGCCCAAGCCGCGTTCATCCACAGGTACTTGTCATGCTCCTTGCCGTCGACGAATTCTTCAAAATTAAAGGCATCGACGCGCTTGAAGTTGGCGCCATAGGGCAATCGGCCCAGGACGTGAGGCAGCGTGAGCCCCACGTAACGAGAGTCTTCCGACTCGCGGAAGGATTTCCACGCGGCGTATTCCACGCTGTCAAAAATCTTGGCCAGATCACGAGGCGCGGTCAAATCCGTGAAGCGCTCAAAATTAAACAGCTTGGGGTCGGCCGCCGAAACGAAAGGCGCGTGCGCCGCCGCCGCCACATTTGAGACCATTTTCAGAAGGCTGACATCTTCCGCCGAGCGATCGAATTCATAATCACCCACCAGCATCCCGTAGGGTTGTCCGCCGAGCTGGCCGTATTCCTCCTCATACACTTTCTTGAACAAGGCGCTCTGGTCGAACTCGACCGCTTTTTCCAGGTCCTTGAATAGCTCGCGTTTCTTGACGTTGAGGACGCGGATTTTGAGGTTCTCACCGGTTTCCGACTGATGCACCAGATAATGCAGACCCCGCCATGTCGCTTCGAGCCTTTGAAACTCCGGAGCGTGCATGACTTCATTGAGCTGGCTGGATAGCTTTTTGTCGATTTCCGCGATCCAGTACTTAATGTTGGTCTCGACGTCCTTGGAGATAACCTGGCCCGGCTGGACAATCTGCTTCAAGAACTGGCCGACATAGTCCTTATTGCGCTCGCGCTCCTTATCGTTGAGCGGTTTGGTGCGGTCCAGGATCTTATCCAGGAGGTTGTCCTCCTGAGCGGTGGCCGTGGCGGCGCCGGCTTTAGCTTGTTCGGGACTCATTTCGATTCCTCCGGTTTAGGTGCTTCGGCGGCGGATTCAATTCCCATTTGCTTGGCGAGGGACATCGCCTTTTCCGTATTATTCAATACGTCGCCGAGCAACTGCTCGAGCTTGTCGTTGCCCTCCATCTTGCTCATCAGCTCCTGAAGGCGTTTGCGCATGTCCAGGAGCTCTTTCAGGGGCGCTACTTGCCCGGCGACCTGCGTCGGCTCGAAATCCTCCATGTTCTTGAAATTGAGCTCGACGGCCAGCTTGGAATCGTCGCCGGTCAGACGATTCTGAACTTTCATCGCCAAACGAGGCGTAGCCCTTTCCAACACTTCGTTGAAATTGTCTCGATCGATGGGCACAAACTTTCGTTCCTTCATAGGCCGCAGGGCCTCTTTGGGCTGGCCGGACAAGTCGGCCATGACGCCGACCACGAAAGGGAGCTCGGTTTTTTCCATGGCGCCGCCAGTTTCCACATCGTATGTGATCTGCACGCGGGGCCGTCGCACCCGATCCAGCTTATGCTGTAAACTTTCCGCCATCTTTGTTCTCCCTTCGAAACAGGTTGATATTCGTTGGCCCGCCTTCCCGGGTCCGAGAAGGCCAAGCCTATCAAGTAAAAGTTTCCCGGAACGGCGCGCGGGAATCAAGCAAAATCTTATCCGGAAGGCGGGGTTTCCCCCTCCTTGATGCCCAATTCCCGATTCAGCTCGCTTAAAACGTTTTGCTCGCGGATCAACGCGCGAATTAATTGAGGAAAAGGCATGGAGCCCAGTTCCACCGCCCGTTGAATCAAATAGGGAATCGGGCTATGAGGCTCAAGCTGTCGCAGCAAGGCCGCTGCTTGGGCCAGCTGCCGATAGGCCTGCTCTCGCGATCCGGCTTTGACCACGCTGTTCCCGCCCGGGGATGCGGTTTCGACAACGCCATCGCCGCTCCCTTCACCTTCGGGGCCGCCTTTTTGGGCGATGATTTGTCCCACCAGTTTTCGGCAGTCCTCCACCGCCGCGCGCAGATCAATCAACCCCGGCGCTGCCGATCCCATCTTGCCGTTCAACACCTGCAAGAGCTGCGTAAGCTCGTCCACACACTGGTTGACTTCCTCTTGCAGGCTCTGAAATTGTTCTCTCGGCGTGGCCGCGATCGCCTTGTCGAAGTCATCCTTGGTCACCGCGCCTTTGCCGGACTGGGCTTGCCGCCACTCCATCCAGTTGAATTTCTTGGATTTGTCGCCCCGGCCGCTCTTGTCTTCGAGAATCAGCGGCACGCGCCGAAGCGAATTCGGAAACCGCGCGCCCTTCTCAGCGTCGGCCAACCAATTAAACGGTCCGGCACGCACCTCCAAGTCGCCATCTTCAATGGGAGGGTTGAGCCGATCCCAGCATTGATCGACCAAGAGTCGCAGGAGGTGCAAACCGTCGCGGAGTCCGCCGAAGCCATGCTGCTTCACCAGCGCTTCCGTGAGGCGGGCGCTAACGAGGAGGTCTTTCGATGTTTTGGCGAGAGTGTCCTGAGCGATGCGGATGATGCCGGCCCAGTCGGCTTTCTTGGCCTCGGTCGGTCGAGCAGGATCGTCCTTGTCAAAGTCTTCGAGATTGATTTCCTTGCGACCCTCTTCCAGCTTCTCGCGGATTTCAAAAGGAATAGCGCCGCCCGCTGGATTGTCGCCAGGAATGGGCGCTAACAGGGATTCGAAATTCAAGAGCGGGGGAGAAGCCATGCGCGTCCTTCAGACGATGTGGGCATACACTGCTACGTTGCACCGAATCACTCGACAAAATAAAAACCTAGTCGATCTTTCTCCCATAAGCAAGCAAAATCAAGGGAAAGATTTCCGGAGTTTCCCGAAGCTCGGCTATGGATGTATCCGTTTTCCCGCTCGCATCCGGACAGTATTTTCAGTATCTTCACGATTTACCAAATGATCCGTGAATCGTAATGAATCCGTATCTAGAGCTTGCCTTTGGCGTCATCATTGTGGCGGCGGCGGTTTGGGCCATCGTCAAGCGAGTCGACGTGCGGCTGGCGCTTTTGGCCGCCGCCTTCGCGCTCGGCGTCCTCGGACAAGATGTGCCCGCCATCGTTCGGCAATTCTTTCTCACTCTCACCAATGAACAATTTGTAGTGCCGATCTGTTGCGCCATGGGATTCGCGTACGTGATGCGCCTGTCAGGTTGCGATCAGCATCTCGTGCAACTATTAGTCAAGCCGCTCAGGCGCTTTCGCCTTCTTTTGATTCCCGGAGCCGTCGTCGTGGGTTTCCTGGTGAATATTCCGGTGGTTAGTCAGACGAGCACGGCGGTCGCCATTGGATCCGTTCTGGTTCCGCTTCTCCGAGCGGCTCGCATCTCGCCTTTGACGACCGGCTCAGCTCTCTTGTTGGGTTGCTCGATCGGCGGGGAGCTGCTGAATCCCGGAGCACCCGAGTTTCGAACCATCAGTCAAGCCTTAAGCACGGAAGATCACGTCATCCCTTCCACGGAATGCGTGGCCCACGTTTTTCCGCTGATTCTGCCTCAATTGGCGGTCGCCACGGGTTTGTTTTGGTTATTGAGCGTCAAGCATGAAGCCCACTACCTTCGTGAAATCGAACGCCAATCGCCGCCCGAATCACCGGCGCCGGCTCAACCACCGGAATTTCGCGTCAACCTCATCAAAGCCTTGGTCCCCTTAGTGCCCATCACCTTGCTTTTCTTGACCGGCCCGCCGCTCCAAGTGATTTCCATTCCCAAAAACTGGTTGATCGACGTGGACCGGCCGGCCGACTTGCTGCATTTTGACAGCCGGCTCATCGGCGCCGCGATGTTGGTCGGCGTGGTCTTGGCGACGGCGGTCGGCGGCTCGAGCGCCTGGGACTCGGCCCGCGCTTTCTTCGAAGGCGCGGGCTACGCCTTGACCCATATCATTTCCGTGATCATCGCCGCCACCTGTTTCGGCAAAGGCGTGGACGCCATCGGCCTGGCGAAGCACCTAAGCGCTTTGATCTCCAATCGCCTAACGTTGCTCATCACTGCTTCCGGAACCGTGCCTCTAGGATTCGCCTGGATTTGCGGTTCCGGGATGGCCAGCACGCAGAGCCTGTTTCAGTTCTTTGTGGAACCCTCTCAGTCCTTGGATGTCTCTCCGCTTCACGTCGGGGCGGTGGTGTCGATCGCAAGTGCCGCCGGCCGCACCATGTCGCCCGTGGCGGCCGTGACCTTAATGTGCGCCACCTTCACGGAGACCAATCCCTTCGCGCTTGTTCGCCGATTGGCGTTGCCGCTTTTGGGGGGTATGGTCGTCGTGATCTTGCTCGCGCTCTTGATGTCGAATGCATAGCTTGATGGCGGCAAAAAATGAGGAAAGCAAGAAAAGCCAAGAGCATTGGATGTTGACTACCAAGGGCGAGTCAAATGGCTAGACAAATTCCAAAATCCGAGATTCAAATCCCTGACAGAGTAACTAGGGATTTCGAATTCAGGATTTGGGATTTGTTTCGAATTTCGTGCTTCGAATTTCGAATTTGGTTTTAATCGTCATCGTTCTTTTTATCCTTCCTTACATGCGGCACAACGAAGGCGGCGCGGACGGGGGACGGCATTTTCGAATGAGGACCGCGGATTGATCGCCAGATCACTTCGTTGAGGAGCAAGTCATCCACGGCGTCCTCGCGAGTCAGGTCAAACTTCTCGGATAACTTCGCTCCCCAAGCCGTCGCGGTGTTTTTCTCATTCAAGTCTACTTGGGCCGGAACATGGTCGTAGGGCCGAAGGTCCGCAGTCGAATGGAAGGAGTTGTACATCGGTCGGGCGGCCGCGTCGAACTGGGTCATGGGCGCGAGTCCCAAAATCAATT